>Ga0207421_10000019_pt1 | contig 164039 bp, 185 predicted proteins | sample SodLakKL_010_SED_4_FD_187542 | JGI IMG/M metagenome (GOLD analysis project Ga0207421, IMG submission 187542) | Alkaline sediment microbial communities from Lake Tanatar, Kulunda Steppe, Russia - 8KL_010_SED (SPAdes) (version 2) | ecosystem: Environmental > Aquatic > Non-marine Saline and... | reverse complement strand
AACAGAGCCGGCCTCCAATCCCAGATAACGCATTAGCTTCTCAGAAGAAGCAAAACTGAGTTTTTTCTCGTTTAATTCTTCGGCCAACTTCTCCAAGTCCGCCTTTTCCTCCGCCGGGAGAATAACAAGGTGATATCTTCTTCCCTTTTTACCCTTCAGGAAAAGATTTTTGGTATCCACCCCTTCAATGTCCTTAGTGTATCTTTCCGCTTCCTTAGTAGTATATACGGCAGGATGATCATACTTTTTATAAGGAATATTAAGTTCTTCAAGTTTTTTATACACTTCTTCCATAAATTTTAGAAAACCAATCTTCTTTATTTCTTCAGCCAGCAGTACACGTATCCCGAAAGGCTAAGAAGAATGCCAATGATTTATTTTAGTTTCTATTAACTCCACTTCATCTCCCATAAGCCGTGAACATTACAGTAAGCTCTGGCAGAAGCAACTTCTTTTCTTGTATGAAAGTCTACCTCCGGCTTCTCTCCGGGCTGAAGAAACTTTTTACCGGACCTCCCTTCAACGGTATTTATTTCTATCCACTCGATATAGTGTCCTTCTTCCATCGGGTGCTCTTCTTCTCCGATCTTTATTTTAAACCCGTCTCTTACCGCACAACTTTCCGCGGGAAGCTCTTCCTTGACCGGAAGATGTTTCTCTGTTCCCTCTTCCCTATTTTTTGCGGCCATCAACTCCATAGGCTCATTACAACAAACAAGTTCCCCCACTCCGGTATGCAAGACCTCAACTACATTACCACAAATATTGCACTTATATATCTGTTTTTGTTTTGTCATATTTTTTAAATTACTTTATAAACGTCGGTGGCTTATTTCATTTTCATTAATTTTATTTAAATATGGTCTTAATTTCGATAAAGTCACTTTTCGATGATTAATCTCTTTATGTTCCTCGTCGGTTAACTCGATATAAAACTTTTTTAGTTGCGGCAGATAAAAAAAGGATCTATAAGGATAACCGGCCAGGCGCTTGCTGGAAGGTTTTTCGGCTATCACACCCTCGATCTGGGTCCACTCGGTATAAATCTTACCATCTGGAGTTATTAAAGTAATCACTCCTACTAAGCGACCCGTTCTTTTTTCCGGTGGTACATCCTTCATTCTCTTCATGACCGCTTCGAGCATCTCTTCATCGGTCATTTTGTACCCGAGCCAGTAACGACTTTTAACACCGGGCGCGCCACCCAGTGCATCAATCATTAAACCTCCGTCATCGCCAATGGCCGGAAACCCGGTTAATTTGTGGTAAAATTTTACCTTGTTTATTGCGTTCTCTTCAAATGTTTCTGCTCCTTCCGGAGACTCCTCCGTAACACCTAAGTCCGACAACGATATCACGTCAAAAGACAAGTCGGACAAATATTGCTTGTATTCACTTACTTTAGCCGAATTATGGCTGGCAATAAGAAGTTTCATGTTCTTTTGTAATTTTTAAGAATCTTGTTTTAATTTTCTTCTCTTTAAAGCTTTTAAGAAGTTATCCTTTTTTTCGGTGTTTACAATATCTTCTTTTCCGGCCCATCCTCTTCTGGCCTGGGAAATCCCGAGCTCCATAAATTCCATCTGTTCTTTTTGGTGCGCATCAGTGTTTATGATCATTTTTACTCCTGCCTCTTTCGCTTTTTTGATGTTTACATCGCTTAGATCAAGTCTTAAAGGATAAGCGTTTATTTCCAAAACAGTTCCCGTTTCTCTGGCCGACCTCAATATCTCTTCAAGATCAATATTATAAGTGTCACGCATTCCTATAAGACGCCCTGTGGGATGAGAAATTATATCCACATAAGGGTTTTCCATTGCCTTCATCATTCTTCTTGTCATTTCCTTTTCCTCCATTTTGAAATGAGAATGAACTCCGGCAATCACAAAATCAAGCTCCCTTAGCACCTCCTTTTCAATGTCTATCGAGCCATCCTTTAAAATATTGGCTTCACATCCCTGCAATATTTCAACCTTCAATTTTCTTTTTGTTCTTATCTTATCAATCTCTTTTCTTTGCTCTAAAAGTTCTTTCTCATCTAATCCGTTTTCTATTTTTAATGCCTTGGTGTGATCGGCAATTCCTATATATTCATACCCCATAAGCTCCGCCGCCCGGGCGATCTCCTCAATTCCATTCTCTCCTCCCGACCAATCAGTATGGCAATGAAGATCTCCTCTTATGCCTTTGTAATCAAGAATATCCGGTAATTTCCCTTCAAGAGAGGCCTCTATTTCTCCCTTATCCTCCCTTAATTCGGGGGGTATCCATTTCATTCCCAGAATTTCATAGATTCCTTTTTCCGACCCTCCTTCAAGCATCTTTTCTTTTTTGAAAACTCCATACTCGTTAACTTTCATGCCTTTTTCGACTGCAATCTTTCGCAAAGCTATATTATGTTCTTTTGACCCTGTAAAGTATTGCAGAGCCGCTCCATAACTTTCTTCGGGAATTACGCGCAAGTCTATATCAAATCCTTCCGCGGTTCTCACGGAGGCTTTAGTACTCCCCTTCCCCCAAACTTTCAAAACTCCGGGTAAAGAAACGAAATATTCCATAACTTTTTCCGGATCGTCAGAAACTATCAAAAAATCCACGTCCCCTACTGTTTCTTTCATTCTTCTTAAAGAACCTGCTACGTTTATTTTTTTGACCTCGGAAAGTTTTTCAAGCTCCTTTTGCACTTCTTTGGCACGAAAAGATATCTCTCCTAGGGGAAATCTGCTTTTGGTTTTTTTCAGAAAATCAATACCTTCCAAAATATTTTTCTCGGTTTTTTCATCAAATCCAAAAAGAGGAGATATCTTTTTCTCTTTCGCTGCCTTTTCCAACTCTTTTATATTCTTCACACCGAGCTCCTTGTATAAGGTCTTTACTGTTTTCGGGCCCACTCCCTCAATTTTTGTCATTTCTTTCATTTCCACGGGAGTCTCTTTTTTTAGTTTCTCATGCTCTTTCACCTTTCCCGTTCTTATGTATTCCTCAATTTTTAAAGCAATACTCTTTCCTATACCCGGAATTTTTTGTAAAGCATCCACTCCCCCTCCGTTATAAATATCTTCCAAACTTCCCTCCATAGACTCGAGCGAACTGGCAGCCCTTCTATAAGCACGAGGTTTGAAGTCTTCCTCCTTTATTTCCAAAAAGGCGGCAATCTCGTAAAAAATTTTCGCCAACTCTTTTTTGATCATTTAAAAAACAATTAGCTTTATTTAATTGTGCATTTTCATTTTTCTTAATTCTACAATAAATTAAAAAATCCGAGGAACTTCCTCGGATCATTTTTTCTTTTTATAAAATTCTTCGTAAAATTTTGTTGTGCTTCCTCTTTGGGCATTAATGAAGATTTTTTATTGCACCTCAATGAATCTTATTTGATCAACTAAAAATCAAATATGTAATCATCTTTCCTCCCCTCTCTAACCTCTTCTTTTTGAAGCGAATAAATCACTCTTTCTTCTCTAGAATATTGAATATTTCTATCTTCATAAAATGGGTCTTTCGGTACCTGAGAAAGATATTCGGGAACAAGTTCTTCAAGTTCTTCCGGAAGATCTCCATACTCCTTCTCGTAAACATTAAGTGCAAGTATTGTTCTTAGCGTCTTGTTTTTTAAGTTAACTTTTCGAATTACATTCAACTGCTCTCCCGGCACAACAGCAACTATTACTGCACTATTTAAAATTTTTCCAACAACATTTCCTTTGAATGTTTCTATGGCAAGACTGGTCGATGTTGGAGATGAGTAAAATGGAAGTTCATGAATTTCTTTTGATTCTTCAAAATTCATTTCTATTGACGGAGCATAAAACTTTGCCAATTCCTTCTTTGTTTCGTTTGGCTTGAAAAAGAACGATGTTTGTTCTATGAATGCATTAACCCTTTTTACCTCTCCTCTGGAAGTAAAAGGAATCATTTCTTCAGAGAATCCATCATCTAATATATTTACATTTAAAGTATATTCGGCCGAAAACGCACGAGAAAGAGAGTCCTCCCCTATTTCCAGCAACCTAAGTTTTTCCTCATAATCTTGCATTTCTTTAAGTGACTCTCCCGGATACTTTTCTTCTTTTAATTTATGATAATTTTCAAGTTCTCTCCTTCTCCCCGGCTCGGTAAGTAGGCGGTGAATGAGCTCGTGAGTTAAAATGTCGACAAACTCGTCCTCTTTCTTGTGAGTAAGTACCGAGATCGTAAGCGGATCGGAAAAAGCGGAAGGCATAAAACATCTTTTTACCACATAACAGGTAATACTTTCCGATTTCCAGCTTAAAGAAGTTATTTTGGAAAGCTCTTCAAGGATATCCCTCTCGTTCTCTTTCCATGATTTCTCGACTTTTTTCATGTATCCCCTTATGTCTTCTTGTGAAAGGTGCTCAATCTCCATGGATAATCTCTCCCCTACCGCTTTCCAGTTTTGGTCATAAATCCAAGAGTACTTAAAAATGATTTCCGGAATTTTGATCTTCTCCATAAAAAACTTTATTTTCCCTCATAAACTTTATACCACCATTGGCGTCCGAGGTAATATCCGCCAATGATTCCAGCAAAAGGGAGGATTATTTGTATATAAAGCGGCAGATAGCACAAATGCCCCGCTACGCCCGGATCCGGAGCCACTCCTTCGCTTAAAGAGTAATCGATATAAAAGAATTCCACTATGGCGTGGAAAAGGAAAGCAAAAAGAAGCCCTAAAGTCATGGTTAAAGCGTAATATATCATCTTCTTTGCTTTTCTATTCATAGTTTAATTTTTCCTTATAATACCAAAAAAGATGGGGATGGTAAATGAAAAATAAAAGCGGAGCTTGTGCTTTGCCAGGCACAGCACAGGCTCATGCACACACATAACATTTTTTGTTTTGTTATAAAAAAAGCGGCTTTGAGAAGCCGCCAAGTTGTTTGAAAAATATTTTTATATTATTTCCTCCAAAAGGTTTTCATAGAGTGCACTAATGTCCGTGTCACCTGTGAGTACTATGTCGTATACCTCTTCGTACTTTTCCCTATCTTTTCCGTTATAGTCCGTGTTTAGGAAGCCCACCTTCAGAAGAGTGTCATGATCAAATCCCTCTATCATTTCCACATCCGACAAGCTATCGCCGAAAAGAACTACATTCTTTCTTTCTTTCACTTTTTCATAGAGAGAGGGCATTTCTTTGACAGTTCTTTCGTTCTTGCTAAAGGGATGAATAAAGGGTTCTTTAAAACCTATCGCCTTTCCCTCGTTGTCCCACTTAAAGCGATTGACGAGAAAATAGATATTGGGATACTTTACTCCCATTTCCTCGAAAAACATCTCCACGGCTTCCCCGCAACCACTTGCGGAAAAAACAATAAATGGAATGTTTTTTTCGCTTATCCTTTCAAGAAAGAATTGAACGCTGTCGCGAAACCTTATGGATTCGTCCTTTACCAATTTCTCGAGGTGGTCTCTCCTTATTCCTTTCTCAATGAGCAATTTCTTGTGAGTCCTCCACCAATCATCCATTTTTCGGACTTTTTCTTCTCTTGAAAGGTTGGTATCAATTTCGTAAGGATGGTAACGAGCGAAAAGCTCTTTGGCTCTTTTTGAATAATCTTCGTCAAGATAATTCTTTTCCCGTAAAATGGAGATAAGCGAAGGAACTTTTTCCCGCCCTATCGTACCGTACGTAAGGGTCCTGTCAAAATCAGACAAAAAATGGAGCTTATCCGCTCCCTCCTTTTTGATTTTTTCCGCTTTGTGCTCCAACTTCTTCTTATCGGGAATAATAATATTTTCCAAAAATAACCCCTCCTTTATAATCATGTTTTTTATTATAATACAAAATTTTCAAAATACAATCTTCATTATACACGGACATGTGCTGTGCCAAGCACAGTAAAACGCCCGGGCGGAGTGATAAAAAATAAAAGCGGAGCTTGTGCTCCGCTTTTTGCTGCAAAGAGGTCAGGAACCTCCGCAGCAATTTGCTACTCTGGGTAGAAAGAACTTAGGTCTTGCAAATTCCGTACGCATATTGAATCCCTCCTTTCGTAACTCCGGAATGTTGACACTCAAGATCTTGAAGATATGAAAGATCTATCAGTCCACCTTAATGACAAAATGATAACCTTAAAGGGTCGATGCTTTTTATAAATTTTATGGGTTTTCTCAGTTGCCTAGCTTTTGCTATCTCTACGAGGGGTTCTTCTGAGCTTTCCCATTCCGGTAAAACCCATATCTCGTCAGCAACTTTAATATTGAAAACCTCAACACCTCTGTTTCGTGCATTACTTATAATGTCTACACCATTGTCTGTCAAATACAACGCTGTCATTGCTGTCGTCTTTTTACCAGCTATATAAATTCTTTTCATTCTCTATACATCCTCCTCAATAAACTCGATCCCTTCTTGGTCAATTAAAGCCCAAAACTTTTTATTCTCCTCCCTTTCTACTTCTATCAAGAAAACGTCTCTTGTCTTTCCTAATACTTTATGCTTTGCCTGTGATAGCACTTTTGCTTTATCGCCAGAGCATAGAAAGGGATGTCCCGCCACACTGCTTAATTTATATTCTACAGCCTTCGGAAGCCCCATTTCCGTAGCCAATTGCAGATCGTCGTAAACCCTCATTGGGTTTTTAATGATCACCTTCATTTTGTCCAAAGAACTCACCTCCTTTTTTATTTTATGCTACAAACTCTTGAACATTATAAAGAGTTTTCTTTAAATAACATTTTGCAATTTATTCGTCAATAAAAGAAACAATGTCACTTATTCCAGGTATCTTTTTCTTTTTAATTTTTCCGGTAAAAAGCTTTCTTTGGAATATTTCTCATAACCCTCTCCGTAACCCATTTCCTTCATTAGCTTTGTCTCGGGATTCCTCAACATGAGAGGAACGGGAAGATTGCCATACCTCTTCACATCTTTAATTGCGGAAAGATAAGCATTATAGGCGCTTCTGTCCTTTTTACAATTTGAAAGATAGGCTGTGCCGTGAGCAAGATTTATTCCGCACTCGGGAAGACCAATGGTCTCCACCGCCCGAAAAACATCATTTGCCACTACCAATGCCGTGGGCTGTGCAAGCCCTATATCCTCCGAGGCAAAAATGACCATTCTTCTTGCAATGAATTTGGGATCCTCTCCCGCTTCGATCATGCGCGCAAGATAATACAATGCAGCATCCGGCTGACTCGCCCTCATGCTTTTTATAAAAGCTGAAATGACATTGTAGTGCTCCTCCCCCTTCTTGTCATATCTTAAGAATTGCGATTGAAGAGTTTCTTTTAAGTTTTCCAAGGTGATCTTGCCGTAAAGATTGTAAGTGTCATCGAGAACATTCACAGCTCTTCTGGCATCACCTCCCGCCACGGAAACAAGCCAGTCCTTTGCTTCTTTTTCCATTTCAAATCCCGCTCTCTCTATAATGGAAAAAATTTCTTCTTCCGATAGTTCATTCAAAGTAAAGATCTTGCAGCGGGAAAGAAGCGGTGAAATGACCTCAAAGCTGGGATTCTCGGTAGTGGCCCCTATGAGGGTTATCTCTCCCTCTTCAACATAGGGGAGCAAAAAGTCTTGTTGGGATTTATTGAAACGATGTATCTCATCAAGAAAAAGAACCTTGGGAGATCCTTTTGTATCATCCTCAACTATCTTTTTTATATCCTCTTTTCCCGCCGAAACAGCGGAAAGCTCATACAGTTTAGCATTGAGAGCTTTTGCATATATCCTTCCCAAGGTGGTCTTACCCGTTCCAGGAGGACCCCAAAGAATAAAAGAGAAAAGATGTTTCTTTTTCACGGCAACATTGAGAGGTTTCCCTTCTCCCACCAAATGCTCTTGCCCTTTAAAATCATCCAAGCTCTTTGGTCTTATTTTTGAAGCCAGAGGTTCCATTGTGTTTAATATAGCATTTTTTACACTTCAATTTAAGAAAAAAGACCTCTTTTTGGAGAGGTCTTTGGCTTTTAAAGAACTTAAGGAAGATAAAAGTGCAATACTAGGTTCGCCATACTATGTGGCAACGGGGGGTACTCATCAATAAATTCTTTGACAGCATCGATCTTGTTATCAACGTAGTGAACATTCTTTACTTCTTTGTCTATCTCCCCTTTTATATCTTCTATCTCCTCACTGCTATGAGGAACTTTTATCCTTAAAGAAAGAAGGGGTTGTTTTGCCACTTTTCCGTCATACACAAGACCTCCCCATCTTTCTATTTCAAAATCCCTTATTCCTACTTCCTCCTCGAGCTCCTTTCTTATTAATTCCTGAACGGAAGCATCTCTATCGGGATTGAAATACCCTGAAGGAAGCATTACCGCTCCATCTTTTCCAAAAGCAGTAGCTTTGCTTCTTATTCCGAAAATTATCTTATTGTCATCGGTAACAGTTACTGCTCCTACCGAAAGAGGAAGGGGAAAATCCCTATCAAGCGGTTTCTTGGTAGAGTCAAGATAAGAAGGGGCCTCATTTCGCAACCCGTCGTACAGATCGAATCTGGTACGTCGAAGCCACAACTTCAAGGTCTCATCCACAACCTTAAATGCAGCCACGCTCCCCAGGGGACCCGGAAAAATATGAGGATTATTTCTTTTCTTCTCTTCCCAATTTTCTCTCACTCTTTCTTCTTTTTCACTTTCAAATCTCTGTAACTTGTCCTCAAATCCCTCGATACAAACTTTTTCAAAAGCGTTGCTTAAAAATTGTACTTCCCCTTTTCTCTTATCCAGTCCCAATCTTTCAAAAACTCTGTTAATCAAAACAATCTCCTCCTTTTTTAAGGTTTTAACCGGCTACACTCAAAGAGAAAGCCGGATTGTTATCAAGGGTACAGTGCTTATTATTATACCACTTATCTCCCGATTGTCAACGATAATTCCCTTTTTGGCAAGACAAATAAAAGCCGTCCACGAAAGGACGGCTCAATAAAGCGAAAGTTTTCAATTAAATTACGGCTTTCTAATTCTAATGATCACAAATGTCGCTATCAATATCCCCGCACCGATCAAACCGTAGTATAAAGAAGTGGTGCTTAATTCTTCAAAAAAGAAATCAAAAACAAATGTTAAAGCATCCTTATCAACAAACGCTTTACCCGAGATCATGTTGAAAAGGGTGTTCTTACCAAGAAGCATACTAAAGAAAACCAATGCCCCGGAAACAAGCATTCCCGATCCTATCCATTTCAATCCCCCCGTTACCCCGAGCAAAAGTATTAGTAAAGCAGAAATGCCGATCAAAGCATGATAGGAATATGCCTCATAATAACCATAAAGAGTGCGGAAAAACAATAAAGCATTCTCCATTTCTTCCGCTCCCTCCGCCTCTTCCATTATATTGGATAAAACTATCTCGTCGGGAATCTCTTCAGCCATATCATCTTTGATCTCTACATTCTCCGGAAGTCTTCTTTCAAGCTCTCTCTCAAAATTATATTGAAAGATCCTTTTCTTATCCTCCAATGCAATTACCACTGTAAGTTCCTCTTCCTCCCCTTTTACAAAAGCTAGGATATCACTAAGGGCCAAGAAGAAATTCTCTTTTACCCACTCCTCTTCCAAGGTTCTATCAAGAGCGGTTTGGATAGCCTCTTCAATATCATCCTTTTCCAAGTGGTCCTCCTTGAGTTCTTCCTCCTCTTCTTCACCTTCTTCTTCATTGCCATTCTCTTCTTCCTCTTCATTTTCCACTTTAACCTCTTCTATTAATTCCTCATAGTCTTCTAATAAGCTACGGGATATTTCCTCCTTTACAATGGGAGAAACCTCAATTCTTTCAAAAATTATCCTATAAAAAGACTCTTCCAAAAAAGTCTTATCCGCCCCTCTCATGAAAAGAAAAACACTACTTAGGACCACAAAAATGAACAAGAGAAATATTGATAATGCTATTTTGAATTCTTTCATAAGCTTATGAGATATCGATTAAAATTATTAAGACATAATAGCAAAAAAAGAAAATCAATTCCAGAAAATTTGCTAAAAAAAGAAGGGTTCTTATACCCTTCTTATAAAATAAAACGCAAAATGTTCTCATTCAAGGTATTGAAATCCACATCACCTACCATTATTACATCGTAAATTTCCTCGTACCGCTCTTTTTCCGCTTTATTATACTCAAGATTCAAAAATCCCACCTTTAGCAAATTGCGATAATCGAAACCTTCCGCCATTCCGGCATCCGACAAGCTGTCACCAAAAAGAACCACGTTCTTTCTTTCTCTTACCGCTTCATACACTCCCTTGAATCTTTTCACCGACACCTCATTCTTATTGAAAGAATGAATTATGGGATGCCTGACTCCCGCAACTCTGCCCTGTTCGTTCCAATGAAAGCGATTTATTAAAAAATGAGTGTTAGAGTAATGCATTCCCCTTCTTTTGAAGAACAACTCCACCACTTCCCCGCATCCACTGGCAGAAAAAATAATGATCGGCACTTTCTTTTGGCTGATATTTTCAAAGAATCGATCAGCTCCTTCTCGAAATCTCACCTTTTCATCTTTGACTATCTCTTCCAAGTGATCCTTTTTAAGCCCCTTCTCCATAAAAAGTTGCAGATGAGCGTTCCACCACTCTTTCATTATCACCTTCTTTTCTTCTTCTGAAAGCTCGGGGCTTACCTCACAAGAATGATAAAAGGCATAAAGTCGCTTAGCCTCCTCTGAATATTCCTTATCCAGGCAATTCTTGATACGCAACATAGAGATAAGTGAAGGGATCTTCTCCCCTTCCGGCGTACTCCCATATGTCAAAGTACGATCAAAATCAGAGATAAAATGTAAATTATCACTCCCCTCTTTTCTTATACTTTCCATTTTGTCTTTCAACTTCCCAAAATCCGGAATAACAACACTTGCGTTTTTCAAAGAACTCCCTCCTTTTTAATATTTTAATCAAGATCTTATACAAAACAAACAAAAAGGCCTCTCAATTTGAGGCCCATTATTGATTTCCGCCGCTTATTATATAAATCTCACTCAAAGAACATTTTCCTCCTTATGAAAAGTCTACCTCTGAGGCGTAAAAGAGCTTTTAATTTTTCATGCTCTTCTTCTAAAAATTTTGCAGGCAACTGATCTGTTTCAACTTCGATCTCTTCCATTCTTCTTGTCACCTTTTCTTCTTCTATCACCTTCATCTCATCTTCCAGCTCTTCCACCGTCTCCCTCTCTTTTTTCAGTACCATTCTAAGAAAAGATTCGCTGGTGCTTCCAATCCCTCTTAACTCCTTTATTCTTCCACTTTCTATCATCTCTTTAAGATGAGAAAGCCCTTTCACTCCTTTTCTTTTAAGTATATTACTGATTCTATTGTCCTTGTATCGTGACAATACTTTTTCAAGAGCTTCCGAGTCCTTTTTCTTTTTCCTCATCCTTGCTTCCGTTTCTCTTATCTTCTTCTCCATCTCTTGCTCTATTGCCTCCCAAAGATCCATAATCCCGTTATCAAGAGGAACAGACTCCACGCTTACATCTTGAACCTCTTCTTTTGTTTCTTCAAGTATTTGCTTTAGCTTCCTATAACCCTTCTCTCCTATGCCCTTTATGTTCATTATCTCATTATTTTCCACCCTTTTTTTCAATTCCGAGAGACGATCAAGTCCTGCAAAGCTAATTTTCTTCCACAGCTTTTTTTCTTCGGGATATCTAGCTGCCAACTCCTTGAGCGCTTTTCGATCCGTTTCCACACTCGGAAACATTTTTTTCATTGCCTTTGCGATGATCGTTTCGCCATTCTCATCCTCTTCTTTTTCAATATCGCTCAAAACTTCTACAAATCTATGAAGCTCTTCTTTTATCTCCTCTCTTTCTCTTATTTTCCTTTCTTTCTCTTCAAGCTCTTCAGGGGCAGGAACTTTGAACTTACTAAGTTCTTTTGCCCAATAAAGCCTTAAATCTCTCAATCCTTTCTTTTTCTTTGCTTTTACCGTCTCTCCTCTCACTCCCATTTTTCTCGCAATACTTTTATACGTACTCCTGTTGAAATAACATTCCTTTAAAACCATTGCATGCTCTTCGTCCAATGAATCAAGTGCTTCCTCGAGAACATCTTCTAAATATACATAACTTCCTTTTTCTCTGATGTAGTGATAGAAACCGTGGTTCTTAGGAAAAACATCTTTCATCAAATCAATAACGTTCCCGCTTTCCATTTTCACAACTTCTGCAAAACCCATCATGAAAAAACCTCCTTTTAGAAGTTAAAATTTTTGATACAGCACGGAAATCAATTTTAAAAAGAGCAACCGAACTTAAAATTCGTTCGATCCCTTTGAGAAAACCTTGAAACTTCCCCAAAGGGACGGCCCGAAACCGTCCGTTTTTAAGGTACAGTTTTTATACTATATCACAAATTAGAATTAGCTGTCAATAAAAAGGCTTTAAGCTTTTTTAAAAATTAGCTTTATTCCTCTTTTTTATTGACACCCTTTTCTCTCTTTTCACTGAAAACGAAAATATAGAGTATCTCCAGAATAGCCAACGTATTAATTACAAGAAGAGCAATGAACCACCATTTATCTCCCCTTCTCGCCGACTTCCAAAGAGCATACCCTTTCCAAGGAAGGGTCCATAAGCCGGCCAGTATAATAAAAAGCCCCCAATTTGCATTTACTCCTTCCAATATGCCGATATCCATATTTTTTATAAAAGTTATTAATAACTACTTTAATGATTAGCTTTTACGGGAAAAAGTCAAGCCGGAAAGGGAGAAAGGAAGTAATTCTTTGCTCTTTTCAATGACCTTTTGAAAATGGATCAATATTGACTTAGATAATCCATCTTGTAAAATAAAATAAGTTGATTATAAATTAACAAATAAATTATGAGAGAAAGCTTTGAAACTCCCAATAGAAACGAGGAATTCGACGAAAAAAATGCTCTTTTGCCCGCGGAGGAGCAAAAAGAATTGAATAGCCTGAGAATTGCACAAGTGGAAGGAGAGCTTTCTTCGGAGCAAAGAGAGCGCCTTCTTGAGCTTCAGGCAAAAGAAGAAAGAGTAAAAGAAGGAGAGGATGTCTTAAATGAAGAAGAGGAAGAGAGGTATAAGAATCTCTCAAGAGAAAAAGAAGGGCTCGAAGAGAAGGGAAAAGGGTTTGACGAAAAAAATGCTCTTTTGCCCGCGGAGGAGCAAAAAGAATTGAATAGCCTGAGAATAGCACAAATGGATGGAGAGCTCACTTCGGATCAGAGAGAACGTCTCGTTGAACTACAAAACAGAGAGGAGAAAGCAAAAAAAGCAAGGTATAGCTAAAAAGACTCTCTAAATTAAAACCGCTCTTTATAAAAAGAGCGGTTTTTGATTTGTTTTAATTTTTTTACCCTACTCTAAAGGATTTTGCACTCTTCCCATGAGAATAATGTTTCCACCCTCCTTTTCAATGACAGTGAAAATAAAAGGATTATCCGCTCTGAAAACCATCATATCTTCTTCTTTTTCCTCCTCTGTTTCTTCCTCTTCCGTTTCTTCGAGTATTTCTGCCTCTTTCTCGTTAACAGAGATGAAAGCACCATGAATAATCTCATCAAGAAACAGATTCTCTTCTTCTTGCTCAAAGATATTTGAAAAATCCGCTTCTTCCCTGTCAAACGCAAGAAGCACTCCCAGATTCTTAAGATGATCGCTCATTTTGTGTCTCATTCCAATTTTAAACCGAGGAAGATATACCCTCACTTTCTCTTCTTCAATTCCTTCTTTCCATTCATTCATCTTTTCAAAATCAAGTTCGTTCTCAAGAGATGCAAGATTCCCTTCTTTGGGAAGAATAACAAGCATTGAAGCGTTTTTATCCTCATATGAGAGTTCAAGAATTTGAGCTTCCTCATTTTCATAATATCCATATTCTCCTTCGCCTTGCATCATTGCAACCTCCAAAGTTTCCTCTTCGGTAATATGAAAATCTTCCTTTTCTGTATGCTCTTTGTTGAATTCGATCTCCCAGTTACCGTCAAAATGAACCGCATTTGCCAACATCATCGTAGTCTTATCGGCTACCGATCCGCGAGGAAAAAGCTCTTCTATAATATCTCCCGTGATATCTTTAACCTTCTCATTCATGCTTGCCCTCGTGTTTTCGGGATCATCCTCAAGGTCAACACTATTGACTTGCCCTACGTAAAACCTTTCAATTACATCAATAAAATCGGAAAATGGCTCATAATTTTCCCGGATCCAAACTGAATTGAGGGTCTCAATATCATAGCCGGCATCCTCGCGATTTATTTTGTTATAAACAGCACCCATCGCCGGTCTGCGAACATCATCTTCTCTTGGAATGTTGATCGCCTCCCCTATTTCCTCTTTTGTATCCCCCTTGGACCCTTCGTAGGTCATAGAAAGCACAGTAGAGACGCCGTAAGGAGAAAAAACTATATTACCCTCTTCTTTTGCAAGTTCCTCGTAAACATCAAACGCGAACTTACTACTTGCTTTTTCAACACTTCGCATCCCTTCCAGAGTTACTCCTTCGGCATCCGCCAGCCCTTCTTTTGCATAGTCGGGAACCACCTCTCCTCTCATGAAAGGCACCACTTGACCCATGTCTATATCGACATCCAGCTGTATCAATACCCATAAAACGCCTAAAAGTATCACAACTGTGACCAATATCACGAGAGGTATCGAGTTTTCATCTTTTATACTTATACCACGCATAGTTGTGCATTATAAATAATTTTTAAAATTAGACAAAATTTATTTTGCGATCTTTTCTTTGTACCCCGGAAATCCTCCTCCTTCACCTTCCAGCATATCTTTTGTTTCGGGAAATTTGCAAATATTTATCTCGCCATCCAAAAAGTTGGAGAATGCCAAGTATTTCCCGCTTTCTGATATATCAAGTGCCGTAGGTTGATTTCCTCCCAAAATAGCATCAACCGCTTCTCCGGTCGAGGTGTCAAAAAAAAGAACACTTCCCCACTCCGGTCCGGGAATATTATAGTTTCCCGAAGGATGGTTAGCTCCTCTGTTTGATACCGCAAGAACCTTGTTGTCGGGACTGAGGGCTATGGTGTTAGGGTTTCTTTCGGTATCCGCAAACTTTCTTACTTCTTCATCCTCCTTGTCAAACTCATAAATAGCCGCATTCCCCATATCGGAAAAATAAAGGGTTTCATTTTTCTCATCGCCCACAATGTGTCTCATTGAACCTCCGCTTTCATATATCACCTCGCTTTCTTTCGTGTGCAAATTTATCCTTTGTATTTCTCCTTTTTCAAATCCTGCAACATAAAGCTCACTACCGTCTTCCGTAGCATAAATACCTCGCGGAGTGTTCACGGCACTGAGAAGATCAGTCACTTTTCCCGATCCAAGATCGATCGCCGAAACGTTGTGACTTGACCAATTCGAAGCATAAATGGTCTCCTCATCCGGAGAAAGATCCATGACTTTCGTCCAGCTTCCTTCCGTGTCAAAAGTTTCAACGATCTTCTTCTTGTCCGCATCAATCATGAACACCCTCCCCGTCTCCATTTGACTAACAAAAGCATAGGAGCCACTCTGATCAAAAATAATCTCCACTCCCCCTCCCCCGGGCAAAGTCATACCCTCCTTCTTCTTTCCTGTTTTTCTTTCAAACACCACCACTCCCTCGGATTCATTCATTAAAGAAGTTACCCAAAACTCCTCTTCGTCGGGAGAGAAAGAAACTCCTTTTGGAGATGGCACACCTTTTACAGAGTACAGGCACTCCGTGATCTGACCTTTAACTTCCTTCAGATCCCCTCCAAGCTCTTCATTGTATGACCACTCATTATTTCTTTCCTTCTCTTTGTCATCCTTTTCCTCTTTAGACCCTTCCGCTTCAAGCTCTTCTCCTTCTTCCAAAAGTTCTATCTTGGAAGCACTGGCTTGAACAGGATAACTTTCCATAATGGGCCCAACAGTCCATATCTTTGCCTGATTTCCGGGCATCAACTCATCAAATGGGATCTCCTTTCCTTCTTTTCCTATTATTTTCGTCTCTTCGTCCACCCTGAAATATCCCGCACTTCCTTTAAGTTCATTTAGATCTCCCGTACACTCTTCCGCATCGATCTCTTCAGCCAGAAGAACATTATCATCGGATACTAAGCATATTTCTCCGGAAATGTAAGGTTCATCATTCTCTTCCTTTAAATCCATGCCAAAATCAAACTTAAAACTCATCATTACTCCGATTCCCACCAAAACAACTACTATGATAATGATAATAACTCTTTTACTCATAACGTCTGATTCTTTAAGAATTGTAACTTAATTATAACATATAAAGAGAAAAATATTTATCCTTTTACTTGCCTTTATTGGGCCTAGGTGCTATATTGACTCGCAGTTCTGAGTACCTTTAACAAAGGAGGGAAAATGTATGCTTGGAAGATTGTGGATTCAAGGGATCAGGCCGACTGTTTTTCTGCTGGTAGTGGTTATATTGCTCATATGGGGAATAAATGCGGTGCAATCCTTAGAGGTTGTTTTGCATTTCTTCTTGCCGGAAAATCTTGTTTTTTGGGGTCTCCCCTTTCTACTTGTTATTTGCATAGTAATGCCCCTTATGGGAATTGTAACTGCCGGAAAATTAGGAGGGTTCATAGGAGAACGAGTGGAGAACATTCCCCTTCTGAATATGGTGTTCACGCAAGGAAAGAGAAAAAAATTGACCGAAAAATCCTTTCCGGGTGTTATTGAAATAATAACCAATAATTTCGAAATCTACTTTTACGTTTTCGTTACGGGAACAAGCGATGTAATAAATGAAAAAGGAGAGGTAGAAAAAACTCTTGTAAGTTTTTTTCCTCCATCCTTACCTCTTATATTTACAAGCCTCATAGCGGGAGAAGTAAATATCAAGAACGTAAAAAAAGTAGAAGTTCCCGGAGACAATGGAAATGATGCGGTAGCTATAATCCAAAAGAAATTTATAGGTTTTGGGCAACCCTTGGGAGATAAGCTAAGGCATAAAGAGATAACACGGGAAGAGATAAGAGGACACATTCTTTCAAAAAAAGCAGAAAGCGCTGATAAATAATGATCAGCGCTTTTTTATGAAAAAAAAGAGCTCCTTGCTGAAAGGAGCTTTAAAGAACTAGGAGGGATACTTGGAGGATCTCTTCTCCTTCCTGTCTTAAAAGGAGGAGTCTACGTTTCATGATAACAAATTGAGCAAAATATTCAAGCCCCTAGCGGTTCAATTGAGCGGGATCCTCTATGATCAACTGAGGTCTCCCTTCATAGAGAGAAATCTCCCCGTACAAAAGTATGGTCTCCCCTTCCAGTGCTTCAATGTCTTTAAATGGTGAGGCATCTTCTTTGAAAATAACTGCAGAAAAAGGGCATTCCCTGTAATCCTCGCAAAAGTTTATAAAATAATTCTTGTTCTCTGAAAGAAAAACATGATCCACCTCCCCTTTCACCCAATAATTCTCACCGATATTATCAGGAGCATCTCTGAAATCGATCGTATTCTCATCTGTCGCTCTTGGCACTTTATCACCGCTTTCCCCAAGGTCTATCTTGTAAAATCCCATTCTATAAAATGAAAAAGCTAGAACAAAGAGGATCACCAGTAAAGTGACCAAGATCCTGAATATTTTATTTCCCATTAGTTTTCCAAGCATGGTTCTTTCATTTTAAAATAACCCCTGAAAGAGAAAAATTCAATAAAATTATTGACAAAAATAATAAAAAATGCAGAATACGCGGGGTAAAAACTCTAAAGAGGAGGGAAGATTTTGATAAAAGGAAAAGTAAGGATGTCTGTAAGAAAGGATGCTTATCGGAAAATGGAAGAAATAGCAAGAGAAAAAGGAATGACCGCAAAAGAAGTATTACAAAGTTTTATCAGTATCGGCCTTGTGATTGAAGCAATGCAAAGAAAAGGGAGAATAATCATTGAAGATGAAGAAGGAAATCGAAAGCATGAGATCATTCCTTAAATATTAAAAAGCGGGAAATATCCCGCTTTTTATTATACTTGACTATTACTTTTTTTCTGTTATGGTAGCAAAAAAGGAGGTGATCACGTGTCCCTTGAAAAAGTAAAGAAAGGCAATAATAAAACCTTATCGGAAAACGATGTGGTTCTGGCCGTCTTAATAAACATGCTTGGGGAGGATGACCGAATGATCCACAACACGATTTACCTTCATTTGGCTTTTCATAAATTAAAAAAGGATCCAAAATATGAAGGAAAGTATGAAAGATTTTTGGAAGATTTCACTTTTGACGAATCCGGAATATCTCCCTTTTCACAAAATTTAGAGCAAGTTGTTTTTAGACTGGGAATGGAAAAGAAAATGAACATTCTCTGTCCTTGGTTCAACAAATATACTATTAGCGGGAAAAGGAGGATCCTTGAAAAAATATATAAAAAAATACCACACAAGGATATTAAACTAATAGAAGAGATGGCCAGAGAGGCAAAATCAATAATCTTAAAGGGGGCTTAAAGCCCCTTTTTCTTTATACCTCTTTTAATGCTTGTAAAGATATCTTGGACCAATCCTCTACTTCGCACTTTTCACTGTCACTCATTTCACTTAGCTCTTTAATGGTTCTCATTTCCCCTTTCTCTATTTCAGCATCTGCAGGGAAAACTTTTCCGGAAAAATCTACCAGATATAATATTCCAAAATGAACTCTCCCTACGCTATTTGAATCATCATTGATATACCCTATTGGCCTTATATCTTCCACCTTCCCTTCTATGATTATCTCTTCCTCAAGCTCTCTTAAAACGCTTCCTTTAATAGGATTCAAACCCTTTTCGTCCGGCTTATCAACATGCCCCCCAACTCCCCATGACCATTTTCCGCGCAACCTTCTTTCATTATAATCCTCTTTTTTCGAAGCTCTTCTGTAGGCAAAGATCTTTCCCGTAGATTTATCCCTCAGAACGGCATATCCGATGGGTTGCTTATATCTTTCATCCTCTTCCGCCTCGCCTCTTTTCATATAAAGGAAATTTTCCAGAATCCTTCTTTGAAAATCCACCTCTTCCGGGCCTCTGAATCCCTCAAAGTAACCATCTCTAAAGAGAAGATCATTCCTCACCACCATTATTAATTGTTCTTCTTTTTTCATATGTGTATCAGGATATCAAAAAGAATATTTTTTTCAAAGCAAAAGAGCGCTCATATGGAGCGCTCTTTTTTTGATCTTCTTTGCGAGCAGGATGTGCATTTGCAAAACTCGTATAGATTCAATCCCCTCTTTTCCTCTCTTAGCTGTTCTATTTCTTCCAGGGTAACTCCACTACCGTTGTTTTCTAATGTCCCTAAAAGATCTCTGAGAAATGACACTGCTTCCTCTTTCTGCAAATCTCCAAAAATCATCTTCCAAGAATCAAGGATTTTCGGTGGAAGTTTTTCAATGGCTTCGCTAGTATTATTGCAAATGATCCGCCCTTTTTCTCTCAAAAAAATCCCTCCTTTTTCTATAAATTGAGGAACTTATAATCAATTTGAAATATTTTGTCAATAATAATTTACTTTTAAAAAAACTTTATTATAATTCTCTTCAGGTATAAAAATTAAAGCTTTCAAAAAATGACAAAAGAAGGTCCGAAATACAAAAGAATAATGTTAAAATTTTCGGGAGAAGCGATGATGGGAAATAAAAAATTCGGGATAGATCCCGATTTTATTTTTTATCTGGCCGATGAAATAAAAGAACTAAATGATACCGGCACAGAAACGGTAGTTGTTGTGGGAGGAGGAAATATCTTTCGAGGGGTTGCGGGAAGCAAGGAAGGAATGGATAGGACGACCGCGGATTATATGGGAATGCTTGCAACGATCTTTAACGGAATGGCACTCCAGGATGCACTGGAAAGAAAGGGAGTATCCACCAGAGTTCAAACGGCTTTTGAGATGAAAGCGGTGGCAGAGCCTTTTATAAGAAAAAGAGCCACAAGGCATCTTGAGAAAGGGCGAGTAGTGATCGTAGGAGGAGGAACCGGGCTTCCTTTTGTAACCACCGACACTGCCGCCGCCATGAGATGCTTGGAATTGAATTGCCAAGCGATCTTCAAAGCTACCGGAGTGGACGGAGTTTACTCAAAAGATCCAAGAGAAAACCCGCAAGCGAAAAAATACGAGGAGCTAAGTTTGGACGAAGCGTTTAAAAGCGATGATATAGGGGTAATGGATAATGCTGCAATGGATCTTTGCAGAACCAATGGAATACATATAGTAGTCTTCAATATCTACAAAAAAGGAAATCTTAAAAAAGCAGCGCTTGGAGAGAACGTTGGAACAGTTGTTAGTTAAATAAAAAAGCCTCTCAATTTCTCGCATGAGAGGCTTTAATACTTTCATTTATCATTCTCCACTTTTGGCTCAATGATAATAACAGGAACATTGGGCACGAACTCCTTTCCATCATTCACCTCTATTCTCCTGTAGTCCGTTGCTATTTTTATGGCACTCTCTCCTTCCGGATATATGGTTGCGACCACTTTTCCATTCTTTGCAAGCTCTATTACCGATCTATTACCAAACCTTCCTTTTTTTACTTCCAGCTCCAGCACTGTCACCACCTCCTTTTTAAAAGATCCTGCTCTTTGAAAACACCTTGCTTGTTGGCACGAAAAATGAAATCCTTTTTCCATCTTTCTCCTTGAAAAGCATTTCCGGTTTCAGCCGGCATATAAGCTCTGACCAAAACCTCCTTGTTTTCTCCGGGATCAATCTTGCGCCCATCTTTTTCCGGCAGCTGAAAGCTCACTCTTAAGGGGCTGCTCTCTTTTTGAACAGCAAAAAAGGACACCTTTACAGGCACGTTTCCGGCATTCTCTATTTCCACTTTCTTCTCTACTCTCTTTCCGGGGTACCAATGGCCGTCTTCCTCTAAATCAAATATTGCGCTTTCGGGTATTCCGATATTTACCTCGGGAGTTTTGAAAAATATTATATGAACACTTATTGCCACCAAAAAAAGTAATAAAAAAACTCCAAAGAAATTGATCAAAACTTTTTTCACTTTCTTTTCCTCCTTTCTTATATTTTTTTAAGAGAACAAACGAATTTTTTATACCATATCATCAATCAGTGGATTGTCAAGAAAAAAAGCCCGAGTTTGGTTTAATAACTCGGGCTTTGAAGAAAGAGATAAGAGAGTTGTTGCTCAAAAATTTGACTATTAGTAAGTTGTGTTATGGTGAAACATCCGCCGTTGGTTCTTCTGTTTGTTCCAGGTAGAACCTCACGTCAAATTCGGTACTATGTCCTTGCAAAACATTCCAGCCATCATTCGGCTCACTGCCTAGTTGCCACTGACACTGCACAGTAATCTCATCACCGGGATCTAAGTCTATCACAAGAGCTGGTTCTCCCCTGCCAAGATGTCCCCAGAAGTTGCTGCCACCACCCTTAAACCATATATCTATTGCCCATGACAACGCTCCGTCTGCAGTGTCGATTTGGTTGTCATTTTCATCATAGTCTCGAATATTCTCAATAGTGACGGTCAGCTCACCCGGAAGTGAACCTGTGTTTTTAACTGTCCACTGCGGCCTTTCAGTAATCCATTGCGGATTGTCGTGAAGACCATCCCAGCCACCGATATCACCGGGCTTGATGTTTTCAAAACTGTATGTCGTAACTCCTTCATCTGCACCTTCCACGTCAAGCTCCAACGTTCCGGCTTGGAAAACATTTTCCTCGCTTTTCTCCGTATCACTGAAAACCGCAAACGAACCTGCTCCAACAAGTCCAACCACCAACATAAGAGCCAACAAACTAAAAACTAACTTCTTTTTCATCTAGTCCTCCTTTCTTCCTTGAGTTGGATTTTTCACCGTTTTTGGTGAATTCCCAAGGAAGAGCTTTTCGCATACCTCTTTACTCCGGCCTCCTTTCTTTTGAAAGATCATAATAGAATTTTTCAGTATAACAAATTATACAGTTTTTGTCAATAACCTATTCTTCTCCGGAAGCTTCGGATTCTTCACTCTCCGGTTCCTCACCGTTAGTTTCTTCGCCTTCAGAATCATCACTTTCGGTTTCTTCGTCGCTCTCTTCTTCGGTGCCCTCGTCATTACCGGACTCTTCATCTTCCTCTTCCACGCACTCATCAGCACCGCTCTCTTCTTCGTCTGATACGCTTTCTTCTTCTTGGGATTCCCCGTCTTCAGATTCCTGAGAATCTTCGGGATCACCATTCATAGATTCTTCATCATCGGAGCATTCTTCATCGTCAGAATCACAAGAAACATCATTTTCTCCTGATTCTTCTCCGGAAGCCTCGGATTCTTCACTCTCCGGTTCCTCACCGTTAGTTTCTTCGCCTTCAGAATCATCACTTTCGGTTTCTTCGTCGTTCTCTCCTTCGGTGCCCTCGTCATTACCGGACTCTTCATCTTCTTCTTCCACGCACTCATCAGCACCGCTCTCTTCTTCGTCTGATACGCTTTCTTCTTCTTGGGATTCCCCGTCTTCAGAGTCCTGAGGATCTTCGGGATCACCATTCATAGATTCTTCATCATCGGAGCATTCTTCATCGTCAGAATCACAAGAAACATCATTTTCTCCTGATTCTTCTTCGGAAGCCTCGGATTCTTCATTCTCCGGTTCCTCACCGTTAGTTTCTTCGCCTTCAGGATCATCACTTTCGGTTTCTTCGTCGTTCTCTCCTTCGGTGCCCTCGTCATTACCGGACTCTTCAGGGTTGTCAAGTTCTTCCTTTTCATCATAAACACTTTCTTGAACTGTTTCCTCTTCAAGCATCATCAGATCTTCTTCAATTTCTTCTTCTTGCTCAGTTTCCCACACTCCGGCCGTAAAAGAATTACTGCTAGATTCTTCAGTGTCAGTAAAATATGCTGTGGTTCCTGCCCCAACTAAGCCAACACTCATTGCAAGTACCAAGAAAAAAGCTAGTACTTTTTTCAATTGACTCCTCCTTTCTCTCCTTTGGAGTCATATTATTGTAAAACATCCAAAGAAGTAATTTTAAGCTCAACACCTCTTATCTCTTTTTAAAAGTGCAATCACTAGTAATAAAAACGATAGATGGAAATCACTCTCCTTCCTTGCGATCTTCCTCATTCTCTTCTTTTTTCCTCTTTTTCCTTCTCTCTTCTTCAATTCCTTCCCAAACATCCTTGCCAAGCCATCCTATTAAAATAACAGAAGGAATTCCGACAAGAACAATGAAAGCCCATTTGCTTTGCATAAATTGAGCGGCAAAGCCCAAATAAGGAAGGTAGAGAAAGACCTTTCTCATCACATCTCCTTGAGAAGAGACAAGGTCACGATCGGGTTCCTTATTAGCGTCTCCTTTGGTTTGAAACCATCGTTCACCTTCAATTTCTTTTATGTCCACTATACGGTGCGTTACTTTTGGCCCTTCTGTTTGGAACGTAATAATATCCCCTTTTTGAATATTTTCCAACTTTTCAGGCTTAGTAACAATTATTCCCCCCACCTCCAAGGCCGGCTCCATAGAACCGGAAAGAACAGGGTGGGTTTCCCAGCCAAACCTAGGGCCGATGAACATAAAAATAAAAAGAAAGATCGCTAAAATCAGAATTCCTGTGACCATCCATTCTAAAATTTTTTTCAATGTACTCCTCCTTTCTTACTAGTGAACTTCCTATTTTAAAAATAGGATCTAGTCCTTATATTCTACGTCAAATGAAAAAAATGTCAAGAGAAATAATGTCCATTTTACAAAAAAACACGTCTAATTTAAGACGTGTTATTTAAGAAAGAACTTTTAGGGTGTGTTATATTGTTTTTTGACCTCTATACAATCTCCACACTCCTATTAATGAAAGAACTAAAATCACTACGACAATAGCAATGGCCCAATCGTAAAAGAGTCCAATTGCTCCTCCCAAAAGAAATCCACCCGTAGACGGTAAAGCAACTTCTCCATATGGCATTTTCTCAACCCTCCTTTCTTCAAGATTATTACCATTCTTGAGAGCATTTGAATAATGCTAGAAAATACGCATATGTTCGAACCCCCATTAATGCAATCGCAATTAAGAGTTCCGGGAGAATTATAATCCTTAGAATTATCTCCGAAAATCTCGCATCTTTTAAGTAGCGTAATTTATAAAGACTTATAAGGTAGCCAATAATCGCTACAAGAATAGGTATTGGATGAGGATTAAACCCGAACCTCCACTCTCCGTGATAAATAAAAGATAGAATTATAAACCCTGATATTGCCAAGAGAAGGCAGATGAAAAGAAAGTGATGAAATGCATCCTCTATGGTAATCCTGTTTATTCCATGATCCACCAAGACATCAATCCCGCCTCTCATCCATCTTAGTCGCTGTTTGAAAAAAGATTTCAAACTCAGTGGCACTTCTGTCCAAGCAACCATTTTTGGATTAAACCTTGCTTGCCAACCGAGCTTCTTTAATTTCACTGTAAGATCGTAATCCTCTATAAGGTGTCCGAGAGTATATCCTCCTGCTTCCTTTATCGCTTTGAATCTATAAACTGCACATAAACCATGTAGAATAGTTACATTATTCCAAGTCGCAACTCTTTCGGCATCAAACCCAGCATATTCAAGTCTCTGCAACGCTCCCATAAACCGAGCTTCCAGGTTCCTAATCCAAGAAGAAGGTAGATTTTGAGGTTTAATGACATGTGCAGTAGAGCAAACTCCCCCTAGGTTTTCTTCACTCTCAAAGGATTCCATTGCTCTTTCCACCAAATCCAATGCCACTCTGGAATCGGAGTCCATAACAAGCAAGAACTCGCAATCTTCATCACTTATCACATCTATTGCCATGTTTATTGCTCCTGCTTTACGGTAATGATTCCCTTTCGTTTCCATGAGCTCAATATCGGCATATTCACTGCAAAGTCTTTTAACTTCCTCAACAGTACCATCGCTACAATTGTCAGCCACTACAATTATCTTTTCAATTTTAACTGTTTGCAATAAAAGATCTTTAACAGCATTGCCAATATTTTTCTCCTCATTGTGCGCCGGAAGTATTGCAAAAACTCCCACCAATATCACCCCCCCCTGGTTGAATTCCTTGTGGATTCATCAATTCATATTCTCAACCGTTCTTCCGAAAACAAGTAACCTATCCCATCCGAGTCCGTAGGGAGTGCAAGTCATCAAAATGACATTGGACTCCTCCGCACTTAATCCTTTTTCATGAATCTCCTTTACTTGCTCCCAAACATCATCGGGAGCAACTTCTATAGAGTCAAAAACCTCATAAACAATCTCACGATCATTTTTCACGATCATAAACTCCTCTTCTTTTTCTAGCTTATCAAGTTCTCTAAAAAAGAGATTGCGATGACAAAGAATCAATCCTGTCCCGTATTCTCCTAATGAACTAAGAAAAGGACTTTCATTCTCCGAGATCATTACAGGATGATCATCTAAATACGAAAAATCAATTTCCTCCCCTTCTGAGAAAGCAAGCTTTAAAGAAGTTCTCACGTTTATTGAAGGAATAACTATTTCTACCTGATTATCATTAAAATCACTTTCACTAATTACTGTTCTGGGAACTTCATTGATCTCTACATTTGACAAGCAATCTTCTTTATAGCCATATTTTTCAAATATATCTTTGGGCAAAACAATTTCCAAAGAACTTTCCTCTACAGCCTCCAATACCATATTAAATTGCTCCGGAGTTTGCTGCCACCAACCAATCGGTTCCTCAAGAATAGAGTGCAAAACAATAATAAGCCAACCACTCTTTTCCTCTGTTTTTTCTATCCATTTGTCAATTTCTTCTCTGTCAGCACACTCTGTCAAAAAGAGAGTTTCTAAACGCTTTGTCGATGGTACAGAGTTTACACCTGAGGTGGTCAATCTCCAATAGGAATAGTTTTCCATAACAAGATCATAAACCACTTCATTTCCGGGATCTCCGTAAGGAAAGACAAAAGAATTCACTTCAAAATCTTTTTCTTCAAGAATTTCTTTTGAAGTAATAATCTCCTTTTTCAAGGAATCATTATCCCTTACTTCTGAGAGATTGGTATGAGTCATGGAATGACTCGATATTTCCCATCCTTTTTCTTCTAATTCCCTTACTTGATCCCAACTCATTATTGAATCTCCTTCTGGTTCAAATTTTTCTAATGCAATTTCTCTGCCTGCCACTATTGCAAGCGCACCCTCCCATCCACGCTCCTCTAAAGCAGGATATGCAACTTCATAGGTAGACAAAAGTCCGTCATCAAACCAAAAAGTAACATACCCTCCACTTTCTTCCTCTTCGATCAGCTCCTCTTCATTTGTTTCTCGAACTTCATCTTTTACTTCCCTCTCAGGAGGAAAGAAGTAAAAATGTGTCGCTACACCTGCAAACAAAAGCAAACCAATTACAAGCAAAAATCTTTTCAATCCTTTCACCTCCTAATATCTTTAATTTTTAAAGGAACACCCTAATATACGAGAGTTCTCGTGTTTATAATACTTTTATTATACAAAAAAATTGCTTCAATTGTCAACTGAAAAATTTTTAGTTCACTGAGAGTTCGTTATATGCAAAAAGATCTCCTTTACCCTTGCTGAAGTTATTGAGCCTCAAAGACACATTTATTATTTTTGCAGGCTATAATCTTTCCTTTTTTGGGATCCTCGCATTCGGGTATCTCCCCTGTCCAGCACTCCCCTTCGGGAGAGTAGAATTCAGAAAAAACTTCTTCAATATGATCCCGATCTATCTCGTCCCCGGCCAACCCAAAATCACAATCAATCAATTGCACTATTTGACACTCGGAAACATCATTGCAGAAATTCTTATTCTCTACATAAAGTCGTAAATCTTCCTTCATTTTCTTGCAATTATCATCCTTAACATCATGAAAATAAAAAAAAGAAGCGATTGCTATTACAGAGAGAAAAACTATTATTAAGACCCCTATTGATAACGGTGTTTGCTTTTTCACAGTATTTTATTTTAGTTTTTAAAGTTTATATAGATAATAGCCTGTTTAAGATCTTTTCACAATTAAAATAAAAACGGGGAGTATAAATAACCAATACACTCCCCTTTTTTAAATCAAGAGATAAATTACCACCCCTATGATCGCCAGCCAAATGTTAGTAATATTACTGACAAATATATTGATGCTGGCGGATTTTACTTGTCCCTCCCTAAAAAGAACCAAACAGCTTTTGAATTCCGGAAAGCTGGAAAGAGTCGCAAGCACTAAAAATCCTATAAGATTTTTTGGTACTCCTGAAACTTGCCTGGCAAATTCAACCGCCGGATCAAGATAATACCCGGCAATAAAAAGCAAAGCAGTTGCCGGAACAATGAACCAAAACGGAGTATCCGAAGGGTCATCCCTCTTCTTTTGCTCTCTTGGTCTTACAAGAAAAAAGAAGGAGGTTATAAAGAGCGCAACAAGTGCCCACGTAAGATAATTCTTTTCCGGAAGAAGGTAAAACAACAGGGAAACGCCAATGGTAAAGATGATACAAAGCATCCCATAGATACTTTTCGCTTTTAATAGCTTAATCGTCATTCCGGTAACAAGCGCTGCCGCAAAAAGCATTATCGGATTGATCACACTTGATCCCAAAGGAGTACTGCTTCCAAACAGTGCGTCACCTGCCATTACACCCGCTATTAACACTACCGTCTCAGGTCCATTGGTAAGAAAACCGAGAATGGTGCCAAGCCCCCTTACATTCCGGAGAACATCGATAATAACTTCTATCGATATTCCCACAAAAAGCATTACCAGTATAACTCCAAGAGAAGCAACCACCGTCATCATGAAATCTCCCCTTTCTTTTACAAAAGAGAAAGAAAGGAAAAAGATCAAAACCGCTATCCAGATGAAAATATCCAAACGACCAATCCATTTCCTTACATAATAAAGCAACCCTTACACCTCCTTTTCTTATAAAATTTCAAAAGAACAAGGTTTAAAACCTCACACACCTACTTTTTTATACAATAAATTTATTATTTTTTCAATATGTTAAGGCGGTCTTCGGTGCCTCTCTTTAACTGGGCACAACTATAAAAAAGCTCTTTTGTTAGTCAAAAGAGCTTTTAAGATGTGGATATGCATTGATCAATGCTGCCTTTGGAGATGAGTTAAAGCCAAGACTTCTGCTAGTTATCATTCCATGGAGCCCATTCTCTGTAAAAAAACGATACCCGATTTCAGAAGACAATGGAGATATTCCCGCATACTCCTCTATCACCCATTTTGTAGCTTGTGCTGCCAATCTTTTCCCTTCTTCCCCTTTCCATTTTTCTTTACAAGGAAAGCTCCATGGTAAAAATTTTTCCGGATAAACATCTTTTAGCACCTTTCCGGGAGAATTGTTGTACCGAGCAAGAACCTCTCTTAATCCATAGAAAGAAAAAATTTCTTTGGTGATTTTCTTATCGATCCTCATCTCCCAAACCTCGTAAACTGTTAGCTCCTCCATTGGGATGTTCATTTTTTCCTCGACCATCCATTTGACGGCAGAGACAATATTCTCTCTCTTTTCAAAGAAACCTTTGGGAGAAAAGTTCATTTCCCATGGTTTATACTTCCCGGGAAAAGCTGCGTCCAAATAAGCATATTGACTCCATCCGAAAAACTTATTTAGGGGAGCAGTAAGCCGCATTTCGACAAAAAATCTATAGCTGGCTATTTTAGGATAGAGCTCCGGAGGATATCCGGTACTTTCCAATGCTTTTTTTAATGCTTTAATGGCCCTACGCCTACCCCATCCTGCTTTCCCCTCAGATCCCCAATAACCATTTGGAACTCTCAGCATTTCATAGGGAGAGAATTGACCAGGATAAGCATAGTTAATAGCTCTGTAAGGAGAGTTGTTAAAGAATACCCATAAATAATATTGAAGACCGAATTTGTAAAAAATTTCAAATGAAATTTTTCTGGGTATTTCTTCTTTTCTGATATCAAGAATATGCACTAAAAACCAAACAACAGCTTTTATGCTTTTCCGAGACCTCTCTTTGAGAGCATGATCCTTGAGCTGCATTAGAAACTTCTGTTGCCTTTCTTTTTCAAAAAAATCTTCACTGCTTTTTTTATCTTCTATAAGTTCATGAAGCTTTCTTTCATTTTCAAAACTGACAGGAGCATCAATTCTTACTGATTCTGAAAGATTTATCCTCTTTTTTGCCTTCGTTCTTTTCAATTCTGTCTTAAGTGCATTTACGATATAGGTTTTCAAAAGAGGTAAATACTTTTTGTAGTTGTCTTCTGTGATTTCATGATCTTCTATACCTTTCCATGCTGCCACTCTTCCAATCTGTATCATGTCTTCAAAGTCCAATCCATCAATAAAGAACCTTTTAGCACAGCTAATTATTAACCCATTTAATTTTTTCAAAAGAACACTGCTATCCACTCATAATCACCTCCTTTTTGATGCAAATTATATAACAAAACAGTCATAAAAAAAATAAAAAAACCCTGAGAAAAATCTCAGGGCTTTAGGGGTATCGGTCACTGGTATTATTTTTTAGGAGAGGTGGTTTTGGAGCATGTATCTTAAAGTAGTTTTCCCTTTAGTCGTTTTCAAATACTGCTCTCTCCTCTCTGCATCTTTCTTGTTTTTATAAGCCTCATAGTGAACAAGCTCGAAAGGCGCAAAATGTTTGGTGGAAAGTTCTTCTTGATTATCATGCTCTTTGAACCTTCTTTTCAAGTTCTCAGTTAGTCCAACATATAAAAAATCTTTCTTTAGACTCCTTAGAATATATACATAGTAAAATTTCATATCAAAACGAAATTTCTACAGTGTTAGTGGGGACGTACCAGACGAGACGAACCATACGGTTCATCTCTCGGTACACCCCTCACTTACCAGTCTTTCCATGTCTTCTTGCGAAGCCATGCACCGACTGGTGCGTGGCTGCCGGGCGAGGACTCGAACCTCGACTAACGGGACCAAAACCCGTCGTCCTACCATTAGACGACCCGGCAAAAAATTTTGCAAAAGGTTCAAAGCGGTACTTATTATAACTTATTGGGCCTTTTTTCTCAAGGTCTCCGTTGTTTCCGCCACCGAAACCTCAAGAGGAAGCTGGGGTATGGGAGAGTATTTTATTCTATCCCCCGCTCCAAAGAAAGAGTCTATGATCATCTTTATATCATCCCTCTCAATATCTTTTATTTGCTCCTTTATTCTTTCTATCTCTTCCTCCGTCAATCTTACAAGAAAAGTTTCTTTCAACGAATGACTCCCCTCTTTTTCTTTCGTATTCGCTACGATCTTTAGTACCATCATCTCCCTTAGATAATGCATCAGATTCTCGTAAAATGCCTCCACATCCGTTCCCCTGGAGAAGACATCTTCCATCAGATTGATGGCATCAATGGGCTTATCTTTTAATATAAAATCCATAAAATCACCCACCATCTCTCTTTCTACAATTCCAAGGAGACTTTTTACGTCCTCTTTTTTGACAATTCCTTTCTCAGGAGTAAAAGAAAGAACTTGCGTTAATACACTTTCTCCGTCACGAAGAGAACCTCCTGCGGCGGAAGCTATCATTTGTAAAACACCGTCTTCCACTTTATTTCCCTCGTTTTTAATGATCCATTCAAGCCTCTTCACCATTTCGGGAATAAGTATTTTCCGGAAATCAAATCGCTGACAACGGGATATGATGGTAGGAATCATTTTTTGAGGTTCAGTGGTGGCCAAAATAAAAATAGCATGCGAAGGAGCTTCTTCAAGCATCTTCAAGAGAGCATTTGCCGCTCCCGAGGTAAGCTGGTGAGCTTCATCTAAAATAAAAATCTTGTATGAGCTTTTTGCCGGAGAAAAACGGACACCCTCTCGTAACTCTCTTATCTCATCAATGCCTCGATGAGAAGCAGCGTCTATCTCCACGATATCCATGGCCTTATTCTCCGCTATTTCTCTACATGAAGCACATTCATTGCAAGGTTCGGGGTCGTTCTTGTTTTCACAATTCGCCGCTTTTGCAAGAAGGCGCGCTACAGTGGTCTTCCCGGAACCCTTCGGCCCGCAAAAAAGGTAAGCGTGTGATATTCGCCCATGTGAAATGGCATTGAGGAGCGTAGAGGTAATATGATCCTGCCCTACTACTTCCGAAAACCTTTGCGGCCTATATTTTCTATAAATTACCAGATTGGACATTGTTTTGAATTCTCTTATTTTTTCTTTTGCGATGATAAAGGAAATATACCAGCCCTGCAAGTAGGGCCAACCCGATTAAGGTGGTGATACCATGATACTCTTCTATGCTCTTTCCCATCTCCATTATAATGAGAACATTGATACCTGCAAAAAGTATACCAAAAAATATGGAAATTATTGACCTTAAATAAGGAAGCCCGAAAAGAAAGACCACTAAAGAGGCGGTCCATGCTCCGGAGAAAGGAACGGGAATAGCGGTATACAGGAAAAGAGCAAAAAGTCCGTACTTCCCCACTCTACCGTCATAATCCCTTCTGGTCTTCTTAAAAAGAAAGTTGAAAAATCGATTAAAAAATGAAAAGTTCGCGGAAAGCCACTCGGAAATTATTCCAAGAAGTGCCAAAATGAAAAAGACGGGTATGAACTCCCCCATCACAGAAAAAAAGTATGCGGGAAGCACTTCCATTTCGTATCCCATTATCGCCATCGGAAGAGCTCCCCTTATTCCCACCACGGGTGTCATGGCGAGAAGCATCACTAAAAGTCCCTCTATCATACTTAGCCATTCTACAATAAAAAGAGGTAGAAAGAAAGATTTTTTTGTGCTAGATTTAAGTTGCCATGAAACTGTATAACTCGCTCACCAGAAAAAAAGAAGTATTCAGCCCCCTAAAGAAAGAGGTGGGGCTTTATACTTGCGGCCCCACCGTTTACGACTATGTTCATATAGGAAATTTAAGAACCTACCTTTTTGAAGATATCCTCAAAAGAACACTCATTTATAATCATTATCGAGTAAAGCATGTAATGAACATAACCGATGTGGGACACCTTACTTCGGACGAAGATAGCGGAGAGGATAAAATAGAAAAAAGTGCCAAAGAAAAGAAGAAAACTGCTTGGGAGATCGCCGAATACTACACGAAAGCATTCAAAAATGATATTGAGGACCTTAACATTGGAAGCCCTGGTGTATACGTTAAAGCCACCGAGACAATAGAAGAGCAGATAGAATTAATAGAAATACTGGAAAAAAAGGGGTTTACTTATCAAATAGAGGACGGTATATATTTTGACACCTCAAAGCTGGAAGGGTACGGAAAACTGACCAATTTGGCCGATATAGAAGCAGGAAAAAGAGTAGATATAAAAGGAAAGAAGAATATCACGGATTTTGCTCTCTGGAAGTTCTCAAAACCAGAAGAAAAGAGACAGATGGAATGGAATTCCCCGTGGGGAGTCGGTTTTCCGGGATGGCATACAGAGTGTGTGGTAATGGCCAAAAAATATCTCGGAGTTCCTTTTGATATCCATTGTGGAGGAATAGATCACGTAGAGATACATCATCCAAACGAGATAGCACAGTCAGAAGCAGCTTTCGGTGAAAATTTGGCAAGGTTTTGGATGCACGGAGAATTCTTGAATCTTAAGGACGAAAAAATGTCAAAATCAAAAGGCGGAATCGTTACTCTCTCTAGATTGAAAGAAGAAGGTTTTGACCCCCTCGCTTACAGATATTTAACTCTCAATGCCCATTATCGCTCAAAATTGAACTTTTCCACGGAAGCATTGAGCGGAGCACAAAACTCTCTTAATAAACTAAGAGAAAGATTTCTTGACTTGGGACACGAGGAAGGAAAAGTGATAGAAAAGTACAAAAAACAATTCTTGGAAGCAATGAACGACGACCTCAATGCCCCGAAAGCCCTGGAGGTCCTTTGGAATTTAATAAAAGATAAGAATGAAAAAGAAAATGATAAAAAGAGTACCGTTACGGACTTTGATAATGTTCTTGGACTTTCGCTTTCGAGCAAAGCCACCGAAGAAACTCCCGAAGAAGTAAAAGAATTGGCTGAAAAAAGAGAAAAGTATCGAGAAAATAAGGATTTTGAGAAAGCAGATGAAATAAGAAGCAAACTGGAAAAAATGGGATATTATATTGAAGATACCAAGGAAAGTTATAAAATTAGAAAATATGACAAATAATACCGAAAGAATACCTCCTCAAAATATAGAAGCTGAACAATCACTTCTCGGGTCATTGATGCTTGACCCGGAAGCGATCTTTAAAGTGGTCGATTTTCTTGCTCCGAAAGATTTCTATAAAAAAGCTCACCAGGATATATACGAGACCATTGTGAGCTTGATGGATCGCAGAGAAGCCATTGATCTTCTTTCCGTTTCCGCCCACCTCAAAGAACGAAAACTGCTTGATAGCATAGGCGGAAAAAGCTACCTCACTTCCCTTGTAAATTCCGTGCCCACCGCAAGCCACGTCGCTGATTACGCAAACATAGTTTGTAAAAAAAGAATATTGCGAGACCTCATAAATTTCGGTCAAGAAATAAGTATTTCAGCATACGAAGAGAGTAAGGACGTAGATCATTTATTGGATGAAGCGGAAAGGAAAATATTCAGCATAGCCCAAGGATCCTCAAGAAAGAACTTCTCAGCAATAAAGGATACCTTGGAAGATGCTTTTGAAAGAATAGAAGCACTATCCGAAGAGAAGGGCACAGCAAGAGGTCTTCCCACCGGATTCTCCGATCTCGACAACATTCTTTCGGGGCTTCAAAAATCGGATCTTGTCATCCTCGCCGCAAGACCAAGCATGGGTAAAAGTGCTTTTGCTTCCAATATAGCAAAGAACATTGCCTTTAATCACGATACTCCTGTGGGAATATTCAGTTTGGAAATGTCGATAGATCAAATAGTAGATAGGCTCATTGCAGACATATCGGAAATAGATCTTTGGAAATTGCGCACAGGAAATCTTAAAAAACAAGGGGAGAATAATGATTTTGAAAGAATAAGAGAATCATTTGGAAAAATATCAAAGCTCCCCATTTATATCGACGACTCTGTTTCTTTCAACGTAATGCAAATGAGAACAATGGCACGAAGGCTTCAGTCTGAAAAAGGTCTTGGACTCATCATTGTAGATTATTTACAGCTCATGCAGCCCAGATCACAAAGAGACTCCTTGGTTCAGCAAATGACGGAAATATCAAGAGAGTTGAAATCATTGGCAAAAGAATTAAATGTACCCGTTCTTGCATTATCGCAACTCTCAAGAGCCGTAGAGCAAAGAACTCCTCAAGTGCCAAGGCTTGCCGATCTTAGAGAAAGTGGAAGTATAGAGCAAGATGCGGACGTAGTAATGTTCATTTATCGTGAGGATTATTACCGAGAAGATACTTCTCGCAAGAATATATCGGACATAATAGTGGCAAAGCATCGTAACGGCCCTGTGGGAAAAGCGGAACTATACTTCGATCAAAGTACTGCCACGTTTAGAAACTTGGATAAGACACATTATTAAAAATGTATCCTCCGTCAATCGAAAAATTGATACACCATTTCTCGAAATTCCCTACTATCGGACCTCGTACGGCAACAAGGTTTGCTTTCTACTGCCTCAATGCTCCTGAAAAAGAAATAAAGGAATTAATGAGCGCTCTGCAAGAAGTAAGAAATTCTTTGAGCTTTTGTAAAATATGTTTTCGCTCCATTGCAAAAGAAAAAGAGTTCTGTTCTGTTTGTGCAAACAGAGGAAGAGAAAGAGATGTCATTTGCGTAGTTGAAAAAGAAGCTGATCTACTTGCAATAGAAAAGACCAACGAATATAACGGTATCTACTTTATCCTTGGAGGAACCATATCCCCTCTTAAAAAAGAGGATTTTAAAAAAATAAGGGCAAAAGAACTCAAGGAGAGAATAGAGAATCACAAGGATCATGGCTTACCAAAAATAAAAGAAGTGATCATTGCAACCAACCAGAACACGGAAGGAGAAGCTACCGCAAATTATGTGTCACGAATATTGACCTCTTTGAATATCAAACACACCCGCCTTGGAAGAGGCCTCCCCACCGGCGGAGAATTAGAGTACGCCGACGAAGACACTCTCACCCACTCTCTTAAAGGAAGAAAGTAAGAGCTTTATTTTTCTTTTTTGGAAGTCTCTTTGGAAGAAGAGCTTTTTTTGGTTGCAGAACCTTTTGTAGAAGATCCTTTTTTAGAGCTACTTGTTTCAAGTTTTATTTCTTTGATCTCGACTTCGGTAAAGGGTTGTCTCGCCCCCTTCTTCACTTTATATCTTTTCTTGGGTTTATATTTGAACACCCTCTTCTTCTCTCCAAGACCTTCTTCCAAAACCTCTCCCTCAACTTTTACTCCCGTTAAGTAAGGAGTTCCGAGCAAAAATTCCCCTTTTTCGTCTTCAAAGAAAAGCACCTCGCTGAATCTTACCTTTTCTCCGGGAGCCGCATCCATTTTTTCTACTTTTATCTTCTCTCCCGGAGAAACCAAATATTGTTTTCCTCCTGTTTTAATTACTGCTATCATTTTTTTTGCCACGGTAATTTTCTTCTTTTCTTTCCGAGGCGGTTAGTTGTTTATTCTTCAAGATTCCTTTTACCTTTCTATCAAATAACACAATCCTCTTTTTGGAAGATCGGTAGGCTGATACGGTATTCTTTAAATGATTTCCAAGCTTCTTGAAGTCCTTATCAAGTTTTTCCCCATCTTTCTCGATCTTGCGAAGCCTTTTCATTATCTCGTGAGCCTCTCTTGTGATCTGAGTGTCACGAAACCATTGCTCTATCGCTCGCAAAGTCAAATAAAACGTATTCGGGGAAGCCAGGATAACTTTATTGGAACGTGCAAATTCGGGAATATCGGTACCACTTATCATGTTCATTTCGTAATATACCGCTTCCGCGGGAACATACATTACCGCAAAATCCACGGTCCCCTCTTCGGGGAGAATATATTTATCCGATATCTCGCGAATCCTGTTTTTCACATCTCCCAAGAATTTCTTTCTTAACTCTTCCCTTTCTTTACCTTCAGCTTCGATCATTTTTCTGAAATTTTCAAAGGGAAATTTGGCATCTATGGGAAGAAGATTATTATCCGGAAGCTTTAATACGGCATCCACCGTTTCTCCCGAAGAAAACCTATACTGCATAGTGTATAAACTCTCCGGAAAATACTCTCCCAGAAGGTGTCTTAAGGTGGCTTCACCCCATTGCCCTCTGATCTTTGGAGAACGAAAGAATTCTTGGAAGGACGATATATCCCTTACCACCTCTTGTACATTCGCCATTCTTTGCTTTATATCGGAGGTTTCTCTTATAAAAGAGGAAACCCTGTCACTCAGATCTTTGGAGCCAATATCAACATCGTTCCTGACGTCCTTGAGTTCTCTTGAAATAAGATCGGTAAGGCGCCTTTCCGTTTCTAAGTTCGCTTTGCGCACATAGAGCAAAATAATAAAAAGGACAAATAATATAATAAAAACGAGAAAAATCTCTGTCATGGCTGGTAAATGATACCACCAAAAATCAAAAAATTCAAGAAAGTGAGGTCATTTCATTATGAAGAATTCGAAAATGAGGAATAGTGCGTAAATAGCAAACAAAACCCATGCCTCTCTCCTGGTGATCTTGTTACTGGTTCTCACAAAGAACCATAAAGCAACTCCGCTTAAAATAAGAAAGAATCTTCCCACCGAATAAGGCGCAAAATTATCAATTACAATGGGATCGATTATTGCCACCACTCCCAAGACAAGCGTTGAAGACATGGCTATGGCCCCCATGAGTCCTCCAAGTATCATCCAGCATTGACCTTTCAAGGCAAGCTTCAATGACAGAAAGGTTTCGGGAAGAGCAACTCCCGCCCCAACGAAAACAAGTCCTATTACGCCTATAGGAACTCCCATGTACTCAGCAAAATGACCAGCCGAAAAAATTATTCCTTCGGCCGCAAAAACAACGAGCAAAAGACCACCCAAAGCAATTCCCGCATCTCTTAGAGCATGGGGCTTCTTTTTGATCCTCTCATGACCCTGACCCTCATGGTTCTTCATAAATCTATCCTCATCTTTGAAGAGCCATCTTACGTATAAAAGAAAGGCTAGTATGAGCACCACACCATCAAGCCTCGATATCATGCCATTATGAAGCAAAATGAAGGGAAGGATCACAGATATTACCGCAAATCCCGTTCCGGCTCTTACCGTTCTGCTCTGCACAGTGATCTCCCCCAGTACCACTGCACAGAGTGCTACTGAAAAAGTAAAAAGTATTATGTTCTGCCCCATCACATTCCCAAGGGCAAGCTCAGAAACTCCTTCCAGGGCCGCTCTAACTCCTATGAAAAGCTCGGGTAGCACTGCTCCTATAGAGGCGGTGAAAAAAGCTACCACGAACTCCTTCCATCCCAAATGGTGAGCCATTCTTCTCAAGGAATCAATGACCCAACGACTGGAAAAGATTATTCCAAGACATGATAAGACAAAAATAGCTATATATGGAAGCATGTCTCCTGACTAGATAAAGTAATAGATCGCCTCATGAATAATACCCAAAACAAAAAGAAATATCAAAGGATAAGTGATCAACCTGACCGTTTTGGGTTTTATCTTTTCATACATAAGAAGTATAAGAATGGCATCTACAGCTATCATTACCGCGCCCACTACGCCGATCACTCCTATGAAATCTTTTATTCCGGCAAGAAAAAGAATGAAAGGTATAAAACAAGTTATCGCCCAAGAAGCATCTCTAGGAATATTCAGATCATACCAAAGTATCTTTTTGACCGTAAGACCTATGGTAATAATGGAAGTAAATACCACCAAAAGTCCAAAAAGAAGCATTAGAGCTGCCACCTCTTGCCCCAAATAATTTTCCAAGCCCACAAGAGCCTCTCTTGTAGTTCCCTCTCCTGCCATTCCCAAAATGACAATAATAAAGAAAAAGGAAATAAGAACGGAAAAGAGCATTCCCGCAGGAATGATGGTTCTAAGTTTTTTCCTTTCTTTTCCCAAAGAAAGCAACTCCTCTATCTCAGGAACAAGAGCTCCTCCCCATAAAGCAAACAAAAGAGCACCATAGGGAAGAAAAAGATCGAACTGCTCCTTTCTGACAAGTAAATTACCCATTGAGATCTCCTGAAATCCGTAAATGAAAGTAAAGACAAGAAGTAGGAAAAAAAGAGCAATCCCGCAAAGCTCCATTTTAGAAATAGCTCTGATACCAGAATAAATGAAGGCGGAGGAGATAATGAAATAAATAGTGGTATAATGCACTGTATCACCGCCGATCTGAGGAGAAAGAAGAGCTGATAAGAATTCTCCACCCAATATGAGATAAGCTAAAATAGCTCCCAACATTCCCAATATCCCGGAAATATAGGCTACTTTTTGTGCTTTCTTTCCCAGATGATAACGAGCAAATCCCGGAAGACGTAAAAAATCAGGAGTTCTCAAGCTTATCTCTCCCAAAAAATAGTGAACCAAAAAAGAAACAGCCCCTAAAAAAATAAGGTATCCGATCATTACATGGATACCCACAACCGAAGTTATATAAGGTAGAGAAAAAAGTCCGGCCCCAATTATGGTTCCTGCGAGAATCGATATTCCGTATAGAACTTTCATTTTTTGAAGTTTTACTTTCCCAGAACAAGCATAACTACTTAGAGATCTCTACTAAATAAAAATGTGACCCCGACGGGATTTGAACCCGTGTTGCCGGACTGAGAACCCGGCGTCCTGGACCAGACTAGACGACGGGGCCATATCATGTAAAAGAAACGAGGACCAATCTAAACGGCCAAATCCTCGCAAAAGATGATAGCAAATTTTCATCTGTGAGTAAAGACTGTAAGCTCCTCCTTAATTCTATAGGAAACCTTGGCCAAGTTCAAATCAAATAGCTCAGCCAAACAAAGAGCCGGAAGTATGGAATATATATCCTTGTTCTTTAAATCATCCTTTATCCAAAAAGGGATTATATTGTCCTCGTAGTTGACCTTAAAATTGGTCTCCCTGTCTTTGCGATAAGTATCGGTTATATAGAAATCCGCCTTTTTTTTATTAACACCAAAAGTAAGAAGTTTTTTGACTCTCTTTCTTTTGATCTTTTTTGCCATTGAAAAATCCAATACAAGACTCCACTTATCGGAAAACCCGCGAAGCAATTCTTTTATTCTCACCCTCTTTCCTGTTTCAGTTATTACAAATACGCAATCATTGAGTGAATAAAAAAAATCCTTTATTTCTTGAGGACTCTCATCGGGGTTATCTTCAATTATCACTATTTCACTTCTCAGTACCCTAAATAGATCGGAAATGCCGGGAATTCCTTTTGAGGGAAATATTGAAAAACCATCTCTTAATATAAAATATATGAAATGCGTAACCTCCCTCCTTCTATCACCCGCAATAAAGACCACCTTCTTATTTTTTAATATGAATTTAAGCATTTAATTTAATCTGTAACGGCGTAATCGGGAGGGATCCTCTTGTATTCAAAAAGGAATTCCGATATCTCCTTGAACAAAGGGGCGGCAGAGACTTCAGCACTACGAGACCAAGGATCATCAAGGCTCACATAGATCATGAATTCGGGGTCCAGGGCAGGAGCAAATCCTATAAAGCCCTGCATAGTCTTATCCGAATATCCTCTTCTACTAACCCCAAGCGAAGACCACGGGATCTGGGCAGTACCCGTCTTTCCTGCTATATAGTATCCCGGAACCTTGGCTGTACTCCCAAAACCATCTTCAATGGTATTGATCATCATTTCCGTTACCAAAGAAGCTGTTTCGGCAGAGATCACCTGCTCTCCGGAAGGAATATAATACTCCTCTCTCTGTACCACATAAGGATCGACCATCTCTCCGTTGTTTGCCAAAGCGGAAAAAGCTCTCATGAGCTGAACGGCGGTAACATTTATTCCCTGACCATAAGACGCAGTGGCAAAATTAACTTCATGACCTTCAAGAAAACTTCTGTTTTTGGAGTAAACTTCACCGTGAAGATCTATGCCAGTCGGTTCAAAAAATCCGAATTCGTGAAGATAGTCCAAAAAGGTCTCATTACCTACCCTGTCCTTCACATACACTATTCCCGTATTAATGGAATTCTCAAGGATCCTTGACATATCCACTTCCCCATAGGATCTCCTGGCATAGTTGTAAATGGTACGTCCGTGTATTTGCACACTTCCCGTATCAAGAAAAGTATCTTCGGGATTCACAGCATCTTCATCCAAAGCAATGGCCATGGTTATCGGTTTGAACACAGATCCCGGTTCAAACACGGACTGCATCGCAGAGTTCTTAAATACAGAGCTTTCAAATTTATTATATTTGTTCGGATCGAACTCGGGGTAATTTGCCATAGCCATTACCTCACCGGTCTTCGGGTTCATGACGATCGCCATTCCACTTCTTGCATCAAACTGCTCAACCCTCTCTTCAAGCTCTCTCTCTACAAAATGCTGTACATTATAATCAATGGTCAAAAACAGGTCCTCCCCTCTTTTAATAGAATCATTGAGAATAAGAGTCCCCAAAGGATTTTTCAACCCCTCTCTCATGCCCACTTTTCCTTGCAATACTTTTTCATAGTACTGCTCTACCCCGTATTGTCCCCTATTTTCGCCTCCCACAAAACCAAGAACATGAGAAGCAAAGTCATTCTCAGGATAGAAACGAGTAAGTTCTTCTTGAATATACAGTTCTTCTGTTCTTTCTACCACCTCCTTCTCTTCTTCGCTTAAATTTCTTTTTATTACTTCATAAGCACTATCTTTTTTCATTCTCTTCAAGACATCTTCTTTCTCAACATCCAGTAGATCTGCAAACAAAGAAGCAAAACTTTCCTTCTCTTCTTCTTTTATTCTCCGTGGAGAAATATATGCATGATAAACCTTTTTATTAGTAGCAGCCACTACGGGATCCCCGTTGCTATTTAGATAGATATTTCCCCTGTCTCCTTGCGCCTGAGTAAATATTCTTTGTTGTCCTTGGGCTTGAGCTCTCCATTCTCCTCCCTCAACAATTTGCAAATTAAAAAGACGCCAACAGAATAACCCCGTAGAAACAATTACTATGAGAAAAACAAACCATAAACGTTTATCACACATTTATCTCCCCGCTTAGTTTATTATTGTAAAAATTATCTCTCAGCCACCTCGGTGCTGGGAACTTCCACATAAGCTACATTTCCTTTGTTTACAAATCCGTTTTCTTTGGCTATCTCTTCCACCTCCCTCAAGGAAAAATTATTTTCGGGATTTTCAATGGTAAGGGTCATCCTGGAGACTTCCCTTAATTCCTTTTGATATTCCTGTGCAAGATACTTCTCTTCCGTTATCTTCACGATCTGAAAAACACACAAGAATGCAAGCCCAACAACAAGAACTCCTAGAAAAGCATGGTAATGTTTTAACATTTTCCTCATCTTATTTTTTCATTAAAGAATATAATTTGGCCGACCTTGAACGAATGTTTTTATTTGTTTCTGCAATGGTGGGAACCACGGGGTCTTTCGTTAGCAATTTTATGTTTTTCTTGTGAGACCTAAGGAACTTCTTTACTACTCTTTCCTCTCCTTCATGAAAACAAATAATTACCATTCTTCCTTCTTTTTTTAATATCTTGAAGGCATCAGGAAGTGCAGATTCAATCCCCATGAGTTCACCATTTACCGCAATTCTTAAAGCTTGAAAGGTCCTTGTGGCACAATGTATTTTTAAGTTCTCCTTATGTCTTTCGGGAATAACCCTCTTTACGATTTCTGCCAGTCTGGTAGTGGTCTCTATAGGATCCTCTCTTCTTTCCAAGACTATTTTGTGAGCTATTTCTTTCGCATATTTTTCATCCCCCCATTTTTTTAAAATGTACTCTATATCCTTTTCCTTATATTTATTAACAATGTCATAAGCTGTAAGAGGATTATTTTTGTTATAGCGCATATCCAGTGGCTCTTTCCTCATGAATGAAAATCCCCTACCACTTCTATCAACATGAAAACTTGAAAAACCCAGATCAAAAAGTATTCCTGACACGGAAGAGAATCCTTTTCTTACAGCTATCTCCTCTATCAAAGTATAAGAATCATTTACGGGAACAATTCTTTTCTCTTTTTTACTCTTTTCCAGTAAAACACTGAAAAGTTCCGGGTCCCATTCAATGGCCAAAACTCTTCCCAAGGGGCCATTCCTTTCCAGTATAGCTTCCGTATGACCACCTTCTCCCGCCGTGCAATCAACAAAATCTTCATTGGGTTGCGGACTCAAAAAGTGTAGGACCTCTTCTTTTAAAACGGGAATATGCATTGAATAAGACTTCAAGCCACAAAATTCAATTGTAAAGAACCGTTATAATGACAACCTGGATCCGTGGTCTTGAAAATTGCTTTTATTTTTTAAAGATTGACTCTTTTGATCAAACACCAAACTCCTTCAGTCTTTCAGCAATATTACCAAGCTCCTCTTCCGTCTTTTCTTTATAATCATTCCAGGTTTCCTTATCCCAAACCTCAACACGATTATACAGACCTGCAATTACAACCTCTTTTTTCAAAGAAGCATATTCTTTTAAATAATCCGGAATAAGAATCCTTCCCGCCGAATCAAACTCCACCTCCATCGCTCCTGAAAGCATTATTCTTGAAAACCCCCTACTGTCATGTTGGCCAAAAGGGAGTTGACTTATCTTTTCAGCGATCTTCTCCCACTCTTCCATGGAATAAAGAAAAAGACATCTATCAAGACCGCGCGTGATCACCGCCTTTCTTTTTAATTCATCACGAAACTTGGAAGGAATAGCAAGCCTTTTCTTGTCATCTATCTTGTATGTGTATTCCCCTATGAACATATAGAAGGAGGAAGAAAGAGGAGTTTTCCACAAAGATCCGGTATTTTCCCCACTTTTTTCCACATATTTACTATGTGACCCCATATTATCCCACAATCAATCCCCTGTCAACCCACAAATTCCACACAAGGCATTTTTTAAAAAATAAAAACCTCCGAAGTCCCACTTCGGAGGTTGTTTGATTGTGTTTTTATCGCGACTTCTCCCCTGCTACATTTTTTTCACAGAAAAATCTTTCGGATCTATGGTAAGGGAGTCTCCTTCTTTTACTTCCTTTTTTAGTATAACCGATGACAAGGCATCTCCTATATTGTCTTGAATGACCCTTTGCATCTCTCTGGCGCCAAATACGGGATCATAGCTCATCTCTACGACTCTCCTCTTTAACTCTTCAGTGATCTGGAGGTCAATTTCTTTCTCTTTCAACCCTTTTCTTAGATCCTCAAGCTGCATTCCGGCCACCATAAATAATTCCTCTTTGCTTAAAGGCTTGAAAAGAACCACTTCGTCAAATCTGTTCACAAATTCCGGCCTAAATGTTGATTCTTTAAAAAGTCTCCTTAATATTCTTTTCTTCAAGTCACTCCAGTTCTCATTTTTTTCTATAGCATCCAAGATAGTCTGATAACCCGCATTACTGGTAGCAATCACCATTGTGTTACGAAAATCCACTTTCTTGCCCATTCCATCTGTGATATGCCCTTCATCAAGTAATTGCAAGAACAAGTTTAGAATATCTGGGTGAGCTTTCTCTATTTCATCAAAAAGAAGGAGCGAAAAGGGGTCCTCTTTGACCTTCAAGGTAAGCACACCCTCTTTTCCCGGGGAACCTATGAGTCTTCCCAGGTCACGTACAGTTTGGAATTCGGACATATCAAGGCGTATCATCCTGTCTTTCGACCCAAAATAAACATCGGTTATTGCTTTTGCCATTTCAGTTTTTCCGGTACCGGTCGGACCAAGAAATAAAAAGCTTCCAATAAGGGCTTTTCTCGTATCAACTTGTGCACGCGAGCGACGAAGAGCTTTTGAGACAGCACTGACAGCCTGCTCCTGATCAACTATCCTTTCGTGTAAAAGCCTTTCCATGTTTAAAAGGATCTCCCTTTCTTTTTCGTCTATCTCTCCCACCGGTATTTCGGTTTTCTCGGACACCAACCTCTCAATATGTTTTGGCAGAAGAATTTTGACCTTTTGCTGTTCTATATGCACCATCGCCTCTTCCAATAAATCCACTGCTTTCTCTGGAAAGGGATGGTCCTGAATGTAACGATCCGAAAGAGAGATTATTTTCTTTAAAGAGCAAAAAGGGATCAGCTTATGATACTTTCTTTCAAGTGCCAAGGCTCTTCTTTCAAGCAACCACAAGGTTTCTTCTTTGTTCACCCTACCTACTTCCACTTTCTCCATTAAAGAGGATATTGGATTCTTCTCAATATTATTGTGAAATCCTTCATAGCTAGTTACTCCTATGAGCGCAAAGGAGGGAAGATGCAGATAAGAATTCAAAACACCGGAAATATCAACAATCCCCGGTCTTTGCTCTCCACTCATGAAATTATCAATATCGTTTATTATCAAAACGACATTGCCCGCATTTTCCGCTTCACTGAAAACACTATCCAAAAGAGACTCTGTTTCCTCAACCCCTTCCGCATGAGACACCAAAGAAGAAAGATCAAGCTCTAAAAACCTCTTAAAATTAACCTGAGAAAGACTTTCTCCCGAATAACTCCTTCTTATGACATCCTGAATTATACTCTTTCTTCCCGATCCGGGTTCGCCTACAAGCAACGGATTATTAGCTTCACCTCTTGAAAGAACTCTTTCTAGTGCCTCTATCTCCTCTTTATGCCCTATGGTCTCCGGAAAGCCGGCGATCTTCATTTTTTTGGTCCAGTCGACAGAAAACTTATCAAGAAGAGGAGTGTGTCCGGAAGCCCACTCTATTCCAAGTTTTCCTTTTTTTACAAGACTATCGTGAGTAAAAGGATGGTCTTTACTTTTCAATCTTAATTGCCAAGAAGTCAATTCCATCAAATCCTTCCTCTTGAGCCCTTCCTCGTAGAACACTCCTTGAAGATAACTATTATGCTCGCCAAGAGCAACAAAAATATCTTCCAATGTTATCCTTTCATTGCCTCTTTCTTTGGCCACCAGAAAAGCTTCTTTCATTACTTCAAAGAAAGATTCGAGGTATTCCTCTCGGACCCTTTCTCTTTTCTTAAAGACATTTTCCAGCTCGGAAGCCATCCTTTCCTTGTCAATTAAGGATCTGTAAAATACGAAGTCCATTTCACGAGAATATCGAAGTATATGAAAAAGCAAAAGATAGGAATCCGCACCGCCTATCTTTCCTGCTCTTTTAATGATCTTTGCGCTTTCAAAATCCAAAAACTCAGCAAGATTAACCTCTTTCAGGTCATCCTCTTTTATATCTTTCATGCCCATGAAAAGCTTGGGGCTCTTTGTGTGCTTAAAGAAAAGCTCCATCTCCAGAAAAAATAAGAATAAAACAAAGGACAAGATTCCATATCCCAGAAAAGGAAAGTCCATTACATACAATCTTCCACTGAAGTGCTCTAAAAGAACAAAGAGTACAGAAAGTACAAGAAAGAGATCCATGAGCGACCCCGCAAATCGGAAGATCGGTATTTTATTGAGGAGAAGTGCTCTATTTATGGCAGCATTCTTTATATTCAAATTAACCATTTTAGAGAAACGATTATTCCCGCTATTATTAATAAAGGTATCAATATCCAAGCCATCATTATCAAAATTCCCAAAACGAATATCATGACTTGCGCTATCAATCCAATAATAATTATCAATGTACGTATTATAAAGCCTATTAGTCTCGAAAACACATTGAAGACAAGGGTATCGAGAAACCTTCCCGCGTCAAAACCCCTTCCGTAAGAGAAAGTATATTTTTTCCAGGGGGCAAAAAGAGTTCTCAGTAGAAAGCGTATGGAAAAATAATTCATGTTAAAAACAAGCAAATTCTTCCACATCGACACCATCTCCTCTAAAGCAACATCATAGTGCCACACAAACCACGAAATAAGAACATTTCTTTTCTCCGTTATTTCCCACATATTAGTGGATTATAATAGAAAAAATCAAAAAATAAAATACACTTTTTTTATTCTTGACAACGATACATCTAACACTATAATGACTCTAGCAAAAAAGGTCGGTACACTCCAGGGGGGTGTGACGAGTAAATAACCATTTTCTCCTTTCAAAAAAGGAGGGAATAAAAAAATATGTTTGTAACTGAACGAATTGAATTTAAACAACCCTTTCTTGCAACAATAAACGAAGATGAAGAAGAAGATCATGATGAATTCGAGGATGATGAATTCGAGGATGATGATCTCGGTGATCTAGATGATGATGATCTGGATCTCGGTGATCTTGAAGACGACCTTGACCTCGATGATGACGATCTCGACCTCGAAGAAGAAGAGGAAGAAGGTAAAGAAGAGGAAGAAGAATAATTAAGAGAAAAGTTGAAATACAAAAAACCCCGCTTTTTAAGCGGGGTTTTGGTTTATCTGGGATCTTTTTATTTCTTCTTTACCTTGATCTCTTTTCCTTTTCTTTCTTTTTCTTCTGTTTTAGGAAGTGTCACTTTCAAGATACCATTTTCGTAAGCAGCTTCCGACTTGTTCTCATCAACCTCTGAAGGTAATCTTACCGCTCTACTGAAGGAACCTTTGCGAATTTCCTTTTTCCAGTAACTCTTTTCCTTCTCTCCCTCTTCTTTTTTGTCTTCAAACTCTCCACTTATCTTCAAAACGTTTCCATCAACGGAAACATTAATATTGTCAGGATTGATATCAGGAACATTCACTTCCGCTACTACCTCATTCTCCGTTTCATAAACATCCATGTCAGGTTCAAACATTCCTTTCCTAAAAATCGGAAAAAACCAATCATCATCTCGAAAGAATTCGTCTAACTCCCCAAAGGGTTTTCTTGGTATGATATTCATAAGCCTTTTTGACTTGGTTTATATCCGACCTTTTAAAGTTCTTCTTTTTAGCACTTTTAGCAAAAGAGTGCTAGCTTCATTATAGCGTACCATTACCTCTTGTCAAGGAACATCTTCTATATCACATTAAAATCATCAAAATCCCCTTTATACTTTTCCTTCTTTAAAGTTACATTATCCACTCTGCAAAGAGGAGGTCCTTTTTTTACCCATGAAACAAGCTTTTTTAGCTCATTCTCCCCTCCTTCGGCAACTACTTCTACTCTCCCATCCGATAAATTTTTTGCATAACCCGTAATTCCCAAGGAAATTGCGATCTTACGAGTGCTATCTCTGAAGAACACACCCTGAACCTTCCCAGAGATCAAAATGTTAACCCTCTTTTTGGTATCCATAATAAAACTCACTATTTTTATGAATAAAGAAAGGTCTTTAATAGAAGCAAAAGTGGGCGCATCTGGACTCGAACCAGAGACCTCTGCCATGTGAAGACAGCGCTCTAACCAGCTGAGCTATGCGCCCATAATTACTTGCAAGGACATTATAACTTTGAAGAATAAAATTGTCTATTTATTGAAAAACATTATAATGAAATCAATGAAGATCTACGAGCTACAATTCAATCCCGAAAAAAAAGGAAAAGTTTGCAAAACTTTTCAATATAAACCAAAAGATCCTCATAGGGCCAAAAAAGGAAGACTTTATATGGCCGGAGAGATTTACGAAAAAGAAACCCCTTTCCTGCAAGAATTATTCGAAATTGCAAAAGATTCCTATTATGAGAACTCTTCTCGCCCGGAGCACTCCTTAAAGAAAGCTTTGTTGGAAGTCAACGAATTCATAAAAAAGTCAAAAAAAGGAAAAAAGGGCAACATAGCACTTCTCTGCTCAAAGAGCTTTGATATACATTTCTCAAGGATCGGTGAAATGAAGATTCTTTTGTTAAGTAATAACAAAATAGAAGATATTGGCAAAGAACTAAATAATTCACATTCCGATTCTTTTCAGAACCTCATTTCCGGGAAGATCTCCAAGAACGAGAAATTGGTTATAGCAACTCCCGAAATATATGATTTCTTTCATAAAGAAAAGATACTTGAAGAGATAAAAAAGGGATTGTTGGGAAATGATACAATGGAGCGGATATCTTCTCTTCAAAAAGAAAAATTTCCAGATGTCTCGGGAGTGGCACTGATAATGAGTTTTTCCGGCTCCCCAAAAGACAGTAAAAGAAAGTTCTTTTCTGGTGCACCGAAAGAAAGATTCTCTTTCAAGAAAATGGCCAAAGAGAACATCTCTTATGTAAAGAACATTTTCAGTAAATTGAATTTTTCCGGGATAAAAAACATGAAACTTCCCGATAGAATAAAAAGAATACCTTTTAGAGAGAAGTCTGTTTATCTTCCGCTAATATTGGTAGTTATCATAATAATGGGAAGTACGATAATCGGTATCGAAAGAAAAGTAAGGGCAGACAAAGATCAAAAGAAAATAATTTCCATGGAGGAAAAAATGCTGCAAAAGAAAGAAAAGGAAGACATGGCTTCTCTTAAAGAACTATTCTCAGAGCTTAACGAGTTCAAGAATAAAACCATTCTGAAAGAAGAAGCAGAGATCCTACTTAATAAAATGGAGGAAGAGCTACTTCTTCTCTCAGAAACCGAAGTAAGATCTGATGTGCAACTATTGGGAAAAATCGAAGATATGAATCCTGAAAAAATAATGGCTGGAGGCGAAAACCTTTTTCTCTACTCTTCCCAAGAATCTAAAGTAGTCATTCTAGAGCCGGAAAACGGGGAAATAACATCTTATTCTTTACCAATAGAGAAAGGAATAGACCTTTCCTCTTTCTCCGGAGAAAGAGCCATCTTTTTTTCTTCTCCAGATCATCTCATCTTCTTTGAGAACGGTCATTTCTCAGAAAGGATAATAACTCTTCCCGAGGATCATAACAATTTCATATCATTATCTTCTTTCATGGGAATCCCCTATTTCTTGAATACTAAGGGAGAGATCATGCACTACCCCGAAGAAAGACCTCAGCCATGGATAAAGAAAGGTGAGGATAAAATGTCAAAAGCGATATCTATTGCCATAGACGGATCAATATTTGCACTGACCTCCAAGAGTGATATATATCATTATTACAGAGGAGAAAAAAAGGAAACTATCAATCCTTTGATATTTCCTCCCCTTAAGGACGGAAGAAAATTATACACCGATTCGGAAACCCCTTTGGTGATTCATGACCCTCAGGAAAACAGAATAGTACTAATAGGTAAAAAAGGAGAAACGATCAGTCAGATTATCTATGAAAAAGATGATGTAGTGGATATAGCTGTTTCTCGAGGAGGTAAAAAAATATACCTCCTTACGCAAAAGGAGGTATATTTGATTGAGATCTAACTCTATAAATTACTTGAGCTCTACTGTCGCTCCGGCATCTTCAAGAGCCTTCTTGGCTTCTTTGGCCTCTTCAGTGGGAACTCCCTCTTTTATCACTTGAGGTTCGCTGGCCACAGAATCAACCAATTCCTTTGCTTCCTTGAGTCCTTTTTCCGTAATGGTTCTTACAGCCTTAATTACTTCTATCTTCTTTTCTCCTGCATCCTTTATTTCAACATTATACTCACTTTTCTCTTCTCCTCCCTCTTCTCCTCCTTCCGCGGGAGCAGCGCCTGCCGCAGGAGCAGCAGCAACGGGAGCAGCAGCAGATACACCAAACCTATCTTCCAGAATCTTTACAAGCTCAGAAAGCTCTAACACGGAAAGATTCTCTATCTTCTCCACTAATTCCTTGAACTTTTCAGGAACTTCTGTTTTTTCCTCTGAAGCACCTTTATTTTCTTCTTGAGCTGAATCATTCTTTTGCTCTTCTTTTGCTTCGGCTTCCTTCTTTGTTTGTTGTTTTTTTTCTTCAGCCATATATTATCTTTTTATTAATTTTTATTATACTTTTATGCTTTTGCTTTTTGATCCAAAACACTTACAAGACCTTTTATATTGCCTTGAAGAGCATTGACAAACCCTCCCATGGGAGCAGATAAAGTTCCCAAAAACTTTGAGAGAAGTTCTTCCCTCGTAGGAAGTTCAGCAACACTTCTTACTTCTTCAGCACTTAATACTTTACCATCATAAACTCCACCAAGAATGGTGATCGTTTCTTCTTTATCGAACTTGCGAAGAATCTTTGCAGTCTCAATACCATCTTGAATTCCAAACACAAACCCTGCTTCTCCTTCAAGTGAGAGTGGGTCAAATTCCACCCCCTCTTTTTCAAAGGCTATTTTCGCAAGAGTCTTTCTTGCTACAATTATTCTTGCCTCCCCCTTTTTAATATCACCCCTGAGGGATCTCATCTCTTCTCCCTTCACTCCCTTGAAATTTATAAAGAATATCCCATCATTATCCGCAGCCATTCTCCGGATATCCTCTATTATTTCTTTTTTCTTTTCTTTGGTGACAGTGCCCATAATAAAAAACTGCGTTAATTTTACGCAGACAGCTGGAAACAAATCTAAAAGCTAGAGATGATCTCCTCGGCAGGATCTTTAAACTTTACGTCCCTGCTGTCTACGGATTTCTATTTGATCGTATGGTAGTGCAATTATAACTTTCTTTATCTTTTTGTCAACTGCCCGAGTCTTTCATTAACTTTATTATAGCCCTTGCAAATTCCTCTGCTGCTTCAGGACCGTTTGCAGTAACAACCTTATTGTCAACTACCAACTCTTTCTCTTTATAAAAAACTCCTTTTTCTTTTAGTGTTTTAACGGGAGTTTTTTCCATGCTGGAAGAATAAACAGTAGCTTCTTTTCCTTCGATAGCTCCGGAATTTGCCAATATTACAGGGGAAACGCATATACCCCCCAGTACTTTTCCTTCATCTTTTGCCTTATTTACTATCTTATAAGAATGTTCATTATCCAGAAATTTTAACGCCCCCGGCCCCCCGACGAAAACTATCGCGCCGCTTCTCTCAGCTTCAACCTCCTTCAGGCTGAGTTCCGCCTTTGCCTCTCCCCCATACACTCCAATGCTCACCCCCCTTTTATCGCTAACTGTCTCTACCTTAAACCCTTCTTTTTCAAAAACCTCTTTGGGTATGAAATATTCCTCATCTCTAAAATCTTTGGAAGCGATGATCAATGTAATAAGCTTTCCCATGTCATTAAAAATTATCTTAAATATTTATTCTTTGCTTTAACATGTTCATCGTGAGTTCGGCTAAAAATGGTCTCTCCCGTATCTTGCCTGGATAAATAATACCAATAATCATTCTCGAACGGATAAAGGGCCGCTTCTATACTTTCAATACCGGGATTGCATATTGGTCCTTCGGGGAGTCCTTTATATTTATAGGTATTATATGGAGAATCAACCCTGGTTTCTTCTATTGTAACACCGACATCTCTCCTCCCCGTAACGTAGTTGACGGTAGCATCAACCTGCAAAGGTTTCCCGACCTCAATCCTTCTCCATAGAACATCCGACACCTTTCTTTTCTCTTCAAAGTCAATTACCTCTTTCTCGATAAGGGAAGCCATGATAATAATTTCATGAACACTTCTCTCCTTTTCTTTTGCTGCCTCAAAAAAATCATCGGAAAACCTTCTTTCCAGGTTAGCAATCATCCTTTTTACAAGCTTTTCCGGATCACCATTCTCAATCCTATAAGTGTCAGGAAAAAGATACCCTTCAAGCGAGGATCCTTTCGGCCTGTCCCTTAATATTTCAAATTCCTCGAAATGTTTTCCTTCTCTTTCATGGACCCCTTCGAGCTCCGCTTGCGGAAAAGAAATTCCCGCCACATCCAAAAAACTCTCCTTTTTATAAAAATTTTCTCTCTCAACAAGACGAGAAATATCTCTTATGGACCACCCTTCCGGTATGGTAATGCTCTCAAAAAAAACATCGCCTTCTGAAAATTTCTCCGCAATATCAATTATGCTCATATCATCACCAAGTTTATAATCTCCTGCCTTGAATGTTCCTCTTTTCCCTGAAAAAATCACATAAACATTGAATGCAAGATCGCTCCCTATTATTCCCTCATTCTTTAGTTTCTCGGCAACCTCGGGAAAACTCTTCCCTCTCTCCACTTTAAAAATGGTTTCTTTTTCCTCGAGGCTCCATTTTGGAGTAGTGATCTCAATAAAAAGCAAACCACCGGCAGTGATTAAAACAAGTAACAAGATAAGTATAATTCCCGTAAATATTTTTCTATTCATCATTATCTTTTACAAGAGGAACAAATCGAAAACCAAAAAACTCTTCCTCCAGTAGTTCTCCTTCTTTTTTGAAGAATCTATAAATGGAATTCTCTATGGGAACCACTATTGTTCCTTCTTCTTTTAATTGATCTTTCCAAGAAGAGGGCATAAATTTTTTACTCGAAAGAGCAGCAGAGACCAATATTCCATTATAAGGTGCCTTTTCCGGAAGCCCTTTGTATCCATCTCCGTGCAAAATCTCAACTCTCCCCTTCTCTATAAAATTGTATTTCCTGATATTCGTTTCTCCAAACTTCTTCAAATGAAGATCTCTTTCTATCCCAATAACCTTTCCGTTCTCTCCAACGATGTCTGCAAGAAGTGCCGTAGTCCATCCCGAACCACACCCAATATCCAGAACAACATCTCCTTTTTTAGGGGATAGCTTGTCAATCATAAAAGCGACTACTGACGGTTGAGAGATGGTCTGTCCGTATCCAATAGAAAGAGGCACATCCTCATAGCAGTAGATCTCGGCCTCCCGAGGAACAAAATCTTTGCGGTCTATCCTTAAAAAGGCATTATAAATATCATTTCTTTTGCAAAAACCTTTTTCTTTCAATTTGTGAGCAATTTCCGTCATATACTTTCCCACTTATTTCCAAAATATTTTTTAAAATAATATTTGACCAAAGATCTCCATTTTACCAGAGTGCCTGCCCTGTCTATAAAAAGCTTGCCGTGCAAATGATCTATTTCATGTTGCAGGACCACTGCAAAAATATCCTCACCCTCTATTTCCATTTCTCTCCCTTCCTCGTTTAAAGCTCTTACTCTTACCTTCTTGGATCTTGCAATATCAAGCCAAATACCGGGAATACTGAGGCATCCTTCCTTGGTAGTAAAACTTTCTTTACTCTTCTCTTTTATCTCGGGGTTTAAAAGAGCAAACATACCATCTTCCGCATTAATGACAATGATCTTTTTTGACTCCCCTATTTGAGGAGCTGCAAGGCCCACCCCATCTTCCTCTTTAAGAACTTTCTTCATCCGTTCTATTGTTTTTTTTGACTCTTCATCCAATGCAACACTTTGCGCTTTTCTGCGCAAAACAGGGTTGTAATACTTTACCGCTTCTTCCTTTGTCATTTTTTTAGTAGCTAATAAATTGCAAAACACCTTATCGTATCCGGTTTATTATAACCGAATTTGCTATTTTTATAAACCATTTTCAAGGTTGTTAGTTTTTCTTCCGTATATTAGACTTATGCATATGGATAATATCAAGGAAATACTTAGTCTAGCAGACCCCATTTCAAAAGAGGAAACGGAGTTGATCTCCAAAGCATTTACTTTTGCAAAAGAAGCACACAAAGAACAAAAAAGATTTTCAGGGGAACCATATTTTGTGCATCCTTATGAAACAGCAAAAATATTGGCAGACCTAAAAATGAGTCCGATAGTAATATCCGCGGGACTTTTGCATGATACATTGGAAGATGGAAATGTCAGTGAGGAAAAGATAAAAGAAAATTTCGGAGAAGAAATACTCTTTCTTGTAAGGGGGGTTACAAAACTCGGAAAAGTAAAGTACCGAGGTGCTGAAAGACATAACGAAAGCCTTAGAAAGCTTTTTGTGGCCGTATCGCAGGATATCAGAGTAATTATCATAAAGCTGGCAGACAGGCTTCATAACATGAGAACTCTTGATCATGTCCCGGAGCACAAGCGCTATCGCATAGCAAAAGAAACCCTGAAAATATACGTTCCCATAGCCTACAGGCTGGGAATACGTAAGTTAAGTAGGGACCTGGAAGACGTATCATTCTTTTATGTTTACCCGAAAGAGTATGAAGAAACGAAAAATCTTTTAAAAGAAAAAAGGAAAGAAGACGATAAGAAATTGGAAAAATTTCAGAAATCGGTAAGGAAAACTCTTGCAAAGCATGGCATAACAAATTTCACGCTTGATTACAGAATGAAGACTCTCTACAGTCTCTACAATAAACTCCTGAGAAAGGATTGGAATATAGAAAAGGTTTATGATATCTCCGCACTAAGGATCATGCTAACAAATGTGGATGAGTGTTATAAGGTACTCGGAATAGTGCACGGAACCTGGAGACCTCTTCCCGGAAGAATAAAAGACTATATCGCATTTCCAAAACCGAACGGCTATCAAGCACTTCACACCACCATATTCACGGGATACGGAAATGTTGTAGAAATACAAATAAAAACAAGGAAAATGCACCAAGAGGCAGAATATGGAATCGCATCACACGTATCTTATAAAGAAGGAAAGAAAAATGGATCCGGGAATAGTTTTAATTGGATAAAAAGACTGCTTCCCTTCAGTTCTACAGAAGAGAATAAACATGAGAGTCAGGTCACTTACGAAGATGTACCAAAATGGATAAAAGAATTGGTCGAGTATCAATCCAGTGAAGAAAGTAGGGAAAATTTTGAAGAAGAATTGAATGACGACTTCTTTCAGCAAAGAATATTTGTTTTCACGCCAAAAGGAGATGTCATCGATCTTCCTATTGGATCCACTACAATAGATTTTGCTTACAGCATTCATTCGGAAGTGGGAAACGGAACAAGCGGTGCCAAAGTGAACGGAAAGCTCGTTTCCCTGGACACTCAGTTAGAGAATGGAGATATTGTTGAGATAATCACAAACAAAAACAGTCGTCCCAAAAAGAAGTGGCTTGAATACGCTAAGACCACTACTGCAAAAAAACACATAAAATCAGCAATACAAAAAGAGATGAGGGAATGATCATCTCACCCCTCACCCCTCACCCCTCTTTGATGCTTATCTTGTTATTTTTATTGCTTTGCCCTCAATAATAGCTCTGGAAACCTTCTCATGCGCAGACTTAAGAATTCTCTGAAAAGTGCTCTGAGAAGTATCCATCCTTTTTGCACACTCAACCTGGTCCAACCCCTTAACATTCTTTAATCTCAAGGCCTCCACTTCCTCCGCTCTCAAAAGTATCTCTTTTAACCTTCTCAAGGGAATTCCTTGCGGTTTGAAATAATATACTCTTGGATCAAAATTAATTCTTCGGCACCCTCTGGGTCTTGGCATAATCCTTTTTTTATGATAATTCTTAATTTATAAAGAAGGTCGCACCGCCCCGCATCATGCGGAGCGGTCTCTCCGGCCTTCTTTTATTTTTGACCCTCAAGTTCTTGCAGTCTTTCTTTTACTGCTTCAAGTTCTTTTTCCAGATCTTTCATTTCTTCTTCCAATTCTTCCTTTTCTTCTTTTCTTGTAAAGAACCTTCTTTCAAATCCTCTACCATATCCCCATCCAAATCCTCCTCCGGTTCCGAAGCGGCAAGGACCCATTCCTCTTCCTGTCATGGGGCCATATCCTAAAGGGCCTGTTCCATCAAATTTAGGCATAGTAAAATTTTTTGATTTATAAAACGACCTTTCTGTTATAAATATATACCCATAATTATAATCTGTCAAGCCCTTAATCAAAAAAGCCCTATAAAAGGGCTTTTCTTAAAATATTGGAAGGAATTCTTATCTTATTTTTCTTTACAGAAGACTCCCCTGCTCTGCTAAAAAACATTCTAAGTGCTTTTCTTCTTTCTTTCCCGGTAAGATCTATATTTATCTTTCTTTCTATTTTTTTTATTTCTCCCTCCGATAGGATAAAGACAAAACCTTTCCCGGCAAAGATAAAAATTTTTTTATCATCAATCTCTTCAAGCTCCTTGTCTTTTAAAAAAATAACGCTCTTCGCTCTTTTTTTGATCAGCTCTTACTCACTCCTTTCCAATTATTTTACTTTAAAGAACTTTTGATTTTGTTTAAGAACATTTTCTTTTTTTCCTTTTATTCCACAACACATCTCACTGATATACCGAATTCTTTGCTAATAGAATGGCGATTGACAGAGGGATGATCACGGTCTATGACCCGATTCCAGGCATCCAACCTGTCTTCATCGGAAGTCCACCAAGAACTGAAATCACCTAAATCCCTAAATTCTCCGTCAATCATACGATCCCCGGCAGGAAAGGCATTAAAACCGAATCCTCCGCACGAATCAGAATCACACCATTCATGATCCGGATCTTTTATAAGATCTCCCGCATCATCTCCCCTATAACCCCTCTGATCCCATTCTTCATTTTCGTAATCATAAGTAGAATCAACATATCCCTCTAATTTTTTCCAATCATCATCGGAGGGTAATTTCCATCCCGGAGGACACACGCTCATTGCCGCATCCCAATCATACAGTCTCCCATATTTTTCACACATTTCTTCTTCGTCCTCATAGCACCAACTCTCTCCCTTATCATGGTCCTTATAATTGATATTCTCCGCCATCCAGCATTGATCTCCTATCTCAATGGTGGAATAAGTGCTTCCGTCCCTCTCATCTTTGAATCTTTTTCCGCAAGACCAATCGCCCTCCTCTTGGGGAGTTGCATGACAAGCCTCGCCATACCAATAAAATCCGTCTTCCACACAATCTTCCTTTGTTGTTATGTCCGAAGGTGCCGCAACAGCTCTATCCCCACTATCTCTTTGCAAGAAAAAAATGACTCCTCCAAAGATCACAAGTAAAACAATAACAATGATTATGTAATTCTTTTTTTTCATTTTATTTCTTCTTAAGAATAATCTTAAATTATTTTATCATAAAAATTTGTGGATCATGTATAGCATGAAATCGCCTCTTTGTTAGTCTGATCGCTAAAGCTCATAAAATTTATCTTCATACTCTTTGAGATGGATAAAACGATAACCCTCTTCTCTGAGCGAAATTATTCCTTCTATCAATCCTTTTGCAATTTCCGAGTTCGGGTGGTTCATATGCGCCAAAATTATTCCTCCCGGACCTGTTCCAAGAACTGCTTCCTTTATCTCTTCTTTACTGAATGTCGTTCCTCCATCTGCTGCAACTGTAAAACCTATAACCTTTTTATTTAACGAATTTGCAATGCTTACCGCAACCTCGTCATAATGAGCAGTTCCCGATCGAAAGTAGGAAGGTTCCTTTCCTGTTACTTCCTCAATATCCCGGCTATTATAAACAATTTCCTCCATTACTTCTTTTACGCCTCCTGTTCCTTTTTCTCCATAAGCTTCTTTTCCTTCCACGGAAAGAGGTAGATGATCCTTTCCGTGTCCCGCTATATAAAAAAGTGGGTCATCGGCTAAAGCTTCAAGTTCTTTTTCATTATTCTCAATCCAAGGAGATGCAATGAACAAAGTAGCGGGAATATCTTCTTTCCTTAAATGAGCTATAAGCTCTCTATCATAATCGCCATCACAAGCATCTAGGGTAAGCGCGACCACTTTTTCTTCGGTATCAATTCTTTTTATTACTCCCGGAACCATCTCCCCCCAATATTCGGGATCTTTTTCTTCGTAAACTTTTTGTATCTGTTTCTTTGATGCTACTTCCTCCCGATCTCTAATTTTTTTATCAAAATACTTCTCCGCCCTGTATTCAATCTTTTCTTTTAAATTTTGAATGACTTCTCCCGATTCGGACGGAAAACTTAAAACCTTATTATGAAGGTAGAAAGGAAACTTCTCTTTTATCGACTCTGAGTAATAAGATCCATGCCCCGGACGAAAGTGATCTACCGGTTCTTTCTCGTTTGAAAAATAGATAATTCTCGGTCCGGAACTAGCACGCCCCTGATATACACTCCCATCATCCTCGTAGTATTCGGAAGTATAAGACCAGATATAAGCTCTATTGCTTTTAACCATAAACGTGTGAAACTCAGCAAAAACTTCTCCTCCGTATGTCGTATCAGCCACCTCTTTTTCAAGATAATTCCTCGTAATTTCCTCTCTTTCCTTGCTCATTTCTTCCATTGTTCCTTTGAAACCTATAAGTCCCACCAAAGCTACAAAAAGAAAAATAATTAAAATAATAATGCTTTTTCTTTTCATACTTTTCATTCTTGTAAATACTAGGATTATAAATCTAAGCCAACTTTTCTTTATGATATCACAAAACAAAAACCCGAGAAAAAATCTCGGGCAAATATGCAGGGGCGGCAGGATTCGAACCTGCAACCTAGGGTTTTGGAGACCCTCGCTCTGGCCAATTAGAGCTACGCCCCCAGTTCATCAAATAAAGGTTCCAAATAAAAGCAAAGTTCTCTGAAGCAAAAAACTATTTGAGCTTCATTTTATGAACCGTATGTTTCTTGCACCACCTGCAATGCTTTTTTACCTCCATTTTATCGTTCTCTATTGTTTTGCCTTTCGTGACTGGAATGTGGTAATTGGCCTTCTTGCAGGTTTTGCATTCCAGTTTCAGAAATGGTCTTTTTGTTTTAGTTGACATGATCTTGAACTTTAATTTAGCTGAGCCGAGACCGGGATTTGAACCCGGGACCCCTTCCTTACCATGGAAGTGCTCTGCCACTGAGCTATCTCGGCCTCTTTTTTATCTTGAATTTGTCCCGTATTATTTCTGTTTCATTACTATGGCTGTGGGCCGGGAGGGATTCGAACCCCCGAAGGCTAACGCCAGCAGATTTACAGTCTGCCCCATTTGGCCGCTTTGGTACCGACCCAATCCTCCAAAAGGACTGCAAGCTATTTTAGCACAACAACAGCAAGTTTTCAATATAATTACATCAAGAAACAAACCTTCTTTCCTTCCTTCATTTTAAAGGGTTCTCCGTGCCCGGGATAGATCGTTACTTCATCCGGTATCTCCCTTCTTAATCTATTCAGTGTCTTGGTCATCTCCTCTCCCGATCCCCCGGGAAGATCCGTTCTTCCATGCCCTTCCGAAAAAAGAACATCGCCGCTTATAAGGAAACCTTCGCCAAGCAAAGAAATACTGTCCTTTGTGTGACCGGGAGTTTCCATAACTTTCAGTTTGTTATTTCCCAAATTTATCTCATAACCCTCTCTCAATCCTTCAAATATTTCCGCACCTGTAGCATCCTTTACTTTTTCATTTGCAGAAACATGATCAGGATGATGGTGGGTATTGATAATAATATTGGGAACGATCTTGGAATTCTTTATTTCATCGATTATTTTCTTGGAATCTCCTCCCGGATCCACCACCACCATTTCATCGTCAGAAAATACAAGATAACAGTTGGTTTCCAAGGATCCCACTACAATACGTTTCACGGTTATTCCATTGAACTTTTCTTCCTTCATAGTAAATAAAGTAATAATTAATTTTTACCAAGCTGCCATAGATATATTATAACAAATGTCTCTTTATAGGAAGTTCTTTTTCCTGGTTCTCCTATGATGACTTAAGGCAAACCGATGAGCTTCTCTTTGAACTTTTATTAAAATGTCCTTTTCCACCTTCACACTATCCCCGACCATTCGCTCCCCTTTCCTATCTACACCCTTTGCGATGCCTACCACCGGAATATCGAGCCCCTTTTCCCCGAGAACCTCTTTGGTTCCATTCACCTGACCTTCCCCTCCATCAACAACAATAACAGAAGGAAGCGGCCAATTATTCTCAACTCTTCTTCTTAGAATTTCTTTTATCATATCGATATCATTCGGTCCTCGTACACTTCTTATATTGAACAACCTGTAATCACTTTTTGAAGGTTCTCCTCCTTTGAATACCACCATGGATCCCACGGAAAGATCTCCCGATATATTTGACACATCATAACCCTCTATCCTAAGAACACCATCGCCTTTTTCCTTTTTACTCAAAAGAGCGGTTTCTTGTATGTAAGAGAGGGCATCGATCTTTCTTTTGAATTCCTCTGCTTTTTCATATTCCATTTTTTTACTCGCTTCTTTCATTCTCTTTGTAAGTCTTGATATTATTTCCTTCCTTTTTCCCTTCAAAAAAAGTTCTATATTCCTAATATTCTTGAGATATTCGCTTCTACTCATCTTTCCCGCACATACTCCCGGACAAAGATTTATTTGATGATAGAAGCAACCCCTTCCTTTCCCTATTTCTTTCTCGGTATGAGTAGAATAAGGAAATATTCTTCTTATTATCTTTAAAGCATTTCTTATTTCAGAAGAATACACAAAAGGCCCAAAAACACTTCTTTTCTTGTAATTTTCAAGATCCTTACCTCTTGTGAGCAAAACCCTCGGATAATTTTCATCGGTTATCACCACATGAAGGAAGCTCCTGTCATCGTTTTCTTTTATATTATAAGAGGGTCTGTATTTCTTTATAAGCTCAGCTTCCCTTATAAGAGCTTCTATCACTGTTTCTGTCTCCTCGTACTCAATATCTCGCGCCTCCTCCGCTATCCTGCTGTCTTTTATATTTCTTCCTGAAAAATAACTGCTAGCGCGTCGCCTCAAATTGGCCGCTTTTCCCACATAGATCACTTCTCCTTTTACATTTTTGAAAATATAGACCCCGGGATTTTCCGGAATATTTTTTATCTCTTCTTTCTTCATGGAAAAAGAAGAAGAAGGGTTCACCTTCCTCTCTTAAGATGGATCACAAGATCACTAACTTTCTTTTTTAACTTGAGTGACGACACTCTTGCAACGCTCACATTCTTTATAAGGTTCACAAATACAATCACAGTCAACAACATTATAATAGGTTATCCTTACCTCCGCTACCAAAACCTGTCTTCCATTCATTCTTATAGTATTTACTCCCTGTAAACGTTCAACAATATAAGCCAAGCCACTCGCCCTCCTTTTGATGTTAGCTAATGGAAGTATAACAAAAACTGTGCAAAAACTACAAAATCTTGCGAAGATGTTTTCCCGTAAAACTACTTGCTTTTCGCGATATTTTTTTAGGATCTCCGCAGGTCACTACCTCCCCCCCTTGCTCCCCTCCTTTCGGACCAAGATCTATGACATAATCGGAGCTTTTTATTACATCCAGATGATGCTCAATTACAATGATCGTATTCCCCCTATTTACAAGAAACTGTAGTACATCAATAAGTTTTCTCACATCCTCGTAATGAAGTCCGACCGTTGGTTCGTCCAAAATATATACCGTATTGCGAGTATCGGGTTTAGCAAGCTCCGCGGAAAGTTTTACTCTTTGAGCCTCACCTCCCGAAAGAGTGGTGGCAGACTGTCCCAATGAAAGATAACCAAGCCCCACCTCCTGTAATATACGTAGCTTTTTCTCTATCCAGGGAGTATCCTCAAAGAATTCCAGAGCTTCATCCACCGTCATTTTCAGAACATCGAATATACTTTTTCCTCGATACTTTATTTCCAAAGTTTCTCTGTTAAATCTTTTTCCTTTGCACACCTGGCAAGTAATAAAAATAGTGGGAAGAAAATGCATTTCCACGGGAATATACCCATATCCGTTACAATTCTCGCAACGTCCCCCCGGCACGTTGAAACTGAATCTTCCGGGCTTCCATCCTCGAACTTTAGCTTCTTCATTGTAAGAAAAAAGCTCTCTAATGTCTGTAAAAGCGCCGACATAAGTAACCGGGGTGGAGCGAGGAGTCTTTCCTATGGGAGATTGATTTATGTTTATTACCTTATCAACATATTCGGTTCCCATGATCGCATTACACTCCCCTGCTTCCAATTTTGATCTATTCATTTTTTTAGCCAAGTGTTTATAGAGAACATCATGCACCAAAGTGCTCTTACCAGACCCGGAAACACCCGTGATCGTAACAAACCGGGATAAAGGAATATCCACGTTGATATTTTTTAAATTGTTTTCCTTGGCCCCTCTGATCTTTAAAAAAGGAGTAGAGGGTTTTATTTTCCTCCACTTATCAGGGAGAGGAATCTCTTTTTCTCCTCGTAAATATTGGAGAGTGAGCGAGTTCTGGGATTTATCCTCCATGATATCAGGAACTTCTCCGGAAGCCACTATATTGCCTCCGTTCACTCCCGCTCCCGGGCCAAAATCAACCAAAAAATCCGAAGAAAAAATGGTCTTTTCATCATGCTCTACCACAATTATTGTATTCCCAAGATCACGAAGGTTCTGGAGAGTATTCACAAGACGTTCGTTATCTTCCTGGTGAAGTCCTATCGTCGGTTCATCAAGAATATAAAGAGTTCCTACAAGCCTAAGTCCCACCTGAGAGGCCAATTTTATTCTCTGAGCTTCTCCTCCGGAAAGAGTGTGAGAGGCTCTTCCCAGAGTAAGATAGTCAAGACCTATGTCTACCAAAAAACCCACTCTATCCCTTATCTCTCTCAAGGGAGCTTCGGCTACTTCCGATTCGTACTCATCGAGCTTTCCTTGAAGGTCATTAAAGAACTTGGAACTTTCCAGGACGGACATTTCTACTACGTCATTTATGCTTTTTCCATCGATCAAGACGTGCAAAGCTTCTTCACGAAGCCTTTTTCCTTTACAAGTATTACATGGCTTTTCAGAGAACATCTCTTCTTTTCCAAGTCCATTACAATCGGGGCAAGCTCCATAAGGACTATTAAAAGAAAAAATTCGAGGTTCTATCTCCGGGTAGGAAAAGTTATCCTTTGGACAAGAAAGTTTTTCCGAGAACTGCTTTTCCCCTTGTCCATAGATCACTTCCAAGAATCCGTTACCCTTGTTCAGTGCAGTCTCCACTGCTTCAGTAAGCCTCATTCTCACTTCTTTTTCCGAAGTATTCATTGGAACCTCATCAACCACCACTGAAATATCATGTCTTTCGTACCGGGGCATAACTATTCTTTCTCTTAATGAATAAAAGTTTCCATCTATACGTACTTTTCTGAATCCGTCATTCAAAAGATCATACAAAAGCTGATAATATTCCCCTTTTCTACCCCTGACTACGGGTGAAAGAACAGTCACACATTCCTTCTCTTTGAGGTCAAAAATAAGATCTACTATTTGATCCACGCCAAGAGAACTTATCTCTTCTCCGCACTTTGGGCAATGAGACTTGCCTACTCTTGCAAAGAGAACTCTCAAGAAATCATAAACCTCCGTTACGGTAGCTACCGTGGAACGAGGATTGTGTGATTTGGCCTTTTGATCTATGGAAATAGCAGGAGAAAGTCCTTCTATCTCGTCTACATCGGGCTTGTCTGTCTTGCTTAGAAATTGCCTGGCATAAGATGATAATGACTCCACGTATCTTCTCTGCCCTTCGGAAAATATGGTATCGAATGCAAGAGATGACTTTCCCGAACCGGAAATACCTGTGAACACGGTCATCTTGTTGCGAGGTATATCCACATTCACCCCTTTTAGGTTGTGCTCTCTGGCCCCTTTTATGGAGATTTTTTCCTTCATACGTTTATTTTTTCTTATCCATTTCCTTTTTTAATTCTTTTACTTCATCCCGTAAAATAGCTGCAAGTTCAAAATTGAGATCCTTCGCCGCTTTCTTCATCTCCGCCTCCTTTTCTTTGATGAACTTCTTCATGGCATCCTTGGTCTCGGGAAGAGGCTTGGTTTCTATCTCAAGCACCTCCTTGGTGGGAACAATATCATCTATTTCTTTCTCTATTGTCCGAGGAGTAATATTGTGCTTCTTGTTATGATCTATCTGTAACTTTCTCCTTCTTTCTGTTTCTTCCAGCGCACGCTTTATGGAGCCCGTGATCTCATCCGCATAGACCAAGACCTCCCCTTCTATGTTTCGGGCAGCTCTTCCGATGGTTTGAATTAAAGCTGTCTCGCTGCGCAAAAAACCTTCTTTGTCGGCATCCAAAATAGCTACCAAAGAAACCTCCGGAAGATCCAATCCTTCCCTTAAAAGGTTTACCCCCACTACCACATCTATCTCTCCTCTTCTTAGAGAAGTAAGGATCTTTATTCTTTCAAGAGATTTGATATCACTATGAATATAAGATACCTTTACATCTCTTTCTTTTAAATACTCTGTTAGATCTTCCGCCATTTTCTTTGTTAAAGTGGTGACAAGTATTCTTTGATTCTTTCCTATCCTTTCATCTATTCTCCTCAAGAGATCCTTTATCTGTCCTTCGCAGGGAGCGATTGTAACCTTGGGATCCACAAGTCCGGTAGGTCTTATGATCTGCTCTACAACCTTCTTGCTATTTACTCTCTCGTATTCTGCAGGAGTAGCAGAAACATATATCGCCTGCTTTACCCTCTCCTCAAACTCTTGAAAAGTAAGAGGCCTGTTGTCAATTGCCGAAGGAAGGCGAAAACCATGCTTGATAAGCGCTTCCTTTCTGGATTTGTTACCGTAATACATAGCCCCGATCTGCGGAATGGTAATGTGCGATTCGTCTATTACCGTTAAAAAATCTTCTCTGAAATAATCAAGAAGAGAGGAAGGTGACTCTCCCGCCCCTCTTCCCGAAAGATGGCGAGAATAATTCTCTATTCCATGACAATATCCCATCTCCCTTAGTCTGGCTATATCATTTCTTGTTATCTGCTCTATTCTTTCAGCCTCCAGAGGCATATCTCTCTTTTCAAAGTAAGCAATTCGTTCTTTCAGCTCTTCTTCTATTTTTTTTATAGCCTCCTCCGTTCCTCTTTCCTCGGAAAGAAAATGTCTTACGGGGGAAAGCACGATCTCTTCAGTTTCCGGAGTTACTCCGGGAATAAAACCCTCTACGGGATCCATTGCGAAAATCTTCTCAATTCTATCTCCTGAAAGCTCTACGCGATAAATGATATCCTCATTCACCGGTGCTATTTGCAATACGTCGCCTTGAACACGGAACCTCCCCCTTTCAAGTACAGAAGGAGTTCTGGTAAGATGCATTTTTACCAAAGATTCGATAATCTCTCTTCTCGTCCTTTCTTCCCCTTTTTTGATTCTAAAAATATTCTTTTCATAAACAGAAGGAAGCCCCAGGTCATATATACATGACACAGAGGCTACAATGATCACATCGTTTCTTGTTAGAAGAGCTGTTGTCGCAGCATGACGAAGCTTATCTATCTCTTCATTGATAAGAGCTTCTTTTCTTATATAAGTATCTGTTTGTTTTATGTAAGCTTCCGGCTGATAATAGTCATAATAAGAGACAAAATAGTGCACGGAATTATTCGGAAAAAAGTGTCTGAATTCGTTGCACAATTGAGCGGTAAGGGTCTTGTTGTGACTTATCACCAAAGCAGGTTTTTGCGTCTCCTCAATAACCTTTGCTATGGTATAGGTCTTTCCAGACCCTGTAACCCCAAGAAGGGTCTGCTTATCAAGACCCTCTCTAACATTTTTTGTTAACTCTTTTATCGCCTTGGGCTGATCTCCCGCCGGCTCAAAATTCGCCTTCAACTTAAAATTCATAACAAAACTGCCCCCTTTGTGGTCTTACTAGGGGGACTCTTCCTTCTTTAAACTATGGTAATTATAGCACTTATCACCTTAAATTCAATAATAACCATTACCCTGACAACACCTCAAACCTGTACCTATATTCCACAATTGTGGAATATAGGTACGGGTGAGAAAAATAAAACTGTGCATATAGTAAAGCACAGTTTATCTTAACTCCGGAAAACATTTTCATTCTATTCCAAAATTATGACTAGGAGAATTACGAAGCGCCCAAATGCCGGGCAGATCACCGTTCCTCCCCAAGAATTAAAGAGTCGCCCCTCCCCCGGTAGAAACATGATCTATTTCATTCAATAACCCAAGGCTCTTAATGGCCTCCATTGTTTCTCCTCCGCCTGCCACGGAATAACCGGAAGAAGCAACTGCTTTCGCAATCTCTTTTGTCCCCAAGCAGTAAGAATCTTTCTCGAATTCTCCAACTGGTCCATTCCAAAAAACCGTACCGGCAGACCGTATCTTTTTCTTGAAGATCTCTATGGTCTGCGGTCCCAAATCTCTTCCATTGACACTATCAACCGGAGCAACCAGCTTTTCGGGATGCTTCAAAAAAATCCCATTCTCCTTTATTTCTTTACCTATCAACTCGCCCACCAAAAGCTCGTCGGCAATTTCCAAAAGACTCTCTATTGCACGAGCTTTCGTATCAACCTTCTTGCCTCCCATGATCACCACAAAGGGCCTTTTCGGATCTTTAATCACTCCCGAAAGTTTTTCCACTTCCTTTTCCATAAGAAGTCCGGAGCAAGACGGCAAGATCCTCGGAAGGCCAACGATGGAAGCATGTTTTTTGTGACAACTGGAAAATGCATCTTGCACGAACATCCTTCCAAATTTTGCAAGCATTTGCACAAAATCACTATCATTCTTTTCTTCTCCTTCTGAAAAACGAAGGTTCTCAAGAAGAATAAGAGTTCCCCTCTCACGCCCCCTTCGGTTGTAACGACCCAAGAGCACATTGGTGGAGGAAACAATGTCAAAAAGCGCCACTTCATACCCCGACATCTCCGCTAACCTCTTTGCAACCGGAGCCAAGCTTAATCTTCCTTCCCTCTTTTTGGGCCTTCCAAGATGCGACACAAGAGTGATCTTGGCACCCTTCTCCATTAAATGATCAATAGTGGGCAAGACCATTCTTATTCTTTCATCTCCCAGGATCTCACCCTTTTCATTCAAGCTGACGTTAAAGTCAACTCTAACCAAAACTTTCTCCCTTTCCAAATTAAGGTCTTCCAGAGTTTTCATTGAAAACCCCTCCTTTTAAATTTTTAAAGAACTTATGATTCTTTCCTTATAACCCTGTAATGAATATACTTATATATCTCACCTACCCAAAATACAAGCGAAGTAATGATGAGCACGAAGATAACTTTCTCAAAAGGCAAAGTTTCAAAATGGAAAATCTCTTGAAGCGGAGGAATCCAAATAACCGCAAACTGCAGAGCTACTCCAATCAAAAGGCCGATCATCATGTACTTATTACTAAAAAAGCCCACTTTGAAAATGGATTTATCAATGGATCTTAAATTGATGGCACCATAAAGTTGGGTAAGAGCTATGACCGTGAAAGCTCCTGTTCGGGCCGTATTAAGGGCCACCTCTTTAGCTTTTTCCATGTCACCCGTATTCGCAAAAACCTCTTGAATAGTAGGTTCATAAAGCATATTAAAAACGAAAAATGTCAATCCTACCATTAAAACAGTCATTAAAATGAAGTAAGGAACTATTTGAAAAGTAAGAATGGTCTCATTCTTGTCTCTAGGGGGTCTTTTTAATATATCCTCGTGCTTGGGCTCGAGAGCAAGAGGCACCCCTACTACTCCATCGGTAACAAGATTGACCCACAGGATCTGAGTGGGAAGAAGAGGTAACGGAAGGCCCATAAGAAGAAAAGTTATAAGGGTGCCCATTTCCGCAAAATTACTACTTAAAAGAGAGGAGCTTGATTTTCTTGTGTTCTCAAAAACGATCCTTCCTTCTTCTATGGCGTTAACAATAGAAGCAAAGTTGTCATCGGCAAGTACTATATCTCCCGCCTCTTTTGTAACATCAGTACCCATAATACCCATGGAAATACCTATATCGGCTTGTTTCACAGCAGGAGCATCGTTCACTCCGTCACCGGTCATAGCTATCGTAGCACCACTCTCTTCTTGCAAGACTCGAGCTATCTTCCTTTTCATTTGAGGAGTAAGACGGGCAAAAACATTGACATTCTCCACAGCATCCTTGAACTCTTCGTCACTCATACTTTTTAACTCGGATTCCTCAAGAGATTCAGGATAACTCTCATTTTCTCTTGAAATACTTACTTCGCTCGCAATAGCGGCAGCAGTTCCTTTATGGTCACCGGTACACATAACCACTCTTATCCCCGCATCATGGGCTCTTTTTACTGCATCCCTTACCTCCGCTCGAGGAGGATCTATCATTCCCACCACCCCCACAAGAATCAAGTTCGCCAACATCTCTCCTTCTACCTTCTCTTTTTTTCCATCCACCTCTCGATAGGCAAGAGCAATGGTCCTCATTGCTTTCTCGGACATTTCATCCACTTGAGAAAGGATCCTTTTCTTTTCTTCCTTGTTGAGCTTCCGAATCTTTCCTTTGTCATTGACCTTCTCTGCCCTTTTGATTATGGACTCTGGAGCTCCTATGGCATATATTTCCTTGCCGCTCTTCTTCTTTACCAAGGACGCCCGAAGTTTCATCTTCGAATTAAAGGGCATGTCATCAATCTTTTCCTCATCTCTCTCTGTAACCTCTTTCTTGATACCCGCTTTTTCGGAAAGTACCACTAAAGCTCCTTCAGTGGGATCACCGATTATCTCGTGCATATTACCGTCTCCCTCTTTGTGAGCCAGCCGTGCATTGTTGCAGACCTCCGCGATATGCAAAAGCTTATCAATACCCTTATGCTCCAAAGGTATGATCTGCTTTTCATTCTTGTAAAAATACCCTTTTGGATCAAAACCCTCTCCGGTAACCTTTACACGACCACCTCCCGGCAAAGCCATCTCCCTTACTGTCATTGTGTTCTGAGTTATCGTTCCCGTCTTGTCTGATATTATATGATCTGCGACTCCGAGGGTTTCAGTAGCGGGAAGACGTCTTATTATTGCGTTCCTTCCCGCCATTCTGGTGGCCCCTACAGCAAGTACAATAACCAAGATGGCAGGCAATCCTTCGGGAATTCCGGAAACCAGAGCCGCAATGGAAGAGAAAAGAGGCTCCTCAAGCGCTTGCAATCCATTGGCAACCCATCCCCCTTCTTGAGATAAAGAAATGGTAAAGATAAGCGATGCTCCCGCAAAGGCAAAAATTGCCATCCTTTTTGTAAGAATGGATATCTTTTTCTCGAAATGACCGCCTCCCCTTTTTATCTCCCCTATATCTTTAGCAATAGCGCCGAACATGGTGTCGTCCCCCGTAGAAGTAACGATACCCTTTGCTCTTCCTCCTACTACAAAAGTACCCATCCAGGCCATGTTTTTCCTATCTCCGAGATCGACTTCTTTCTCAAGCTTTTCATCTTTTTTATTAACCACCACGGACTCTCCCGTAAGAGGTGCTTCATTGGCACGAAAATTCCTGACATCAAAAAGTCTCATATCGGCCGGCACCTTATCTCCTTCCTCAAGAAAAACAATATCTCCGGGAACGATCTTTTCAGCAGCTATTTTGAAAAACTCTCCTTCTCTATAGACCTTGGCAGTAGGTACCATCATTTCCGCAAGAGCTTTAATGGCCCTCTCCGCCTTATACTCTTGAACAAAACCCATTATGGCATTGAGAAGAATGATAGCCAATATAACGTAAGCATCAACATGCTTATCAAAGATCCACGCAATAAAAGCCGCGGCCATCAAAACATAAATAAGACCGCTATTGAATTGCTTAAAGAAAATTAAAACAGGATGATTGGAGTCATCCTTGTGTAGTTTATTCCTACCGAACTTCTTGAGTCTTCTTTCCACCTCTTCTTTTTCAAGGCCGTCTTCTTGCGAAGAAAAACCTTTAAGGGTCTCTTCAACACTCTCCAAATACCATTTGTTGTTACCCATAGAGTGAAATAAGAATTCAGTTTATTATCCTCTTCTTTTCTTTCCTCCACTCCTCTATTCTCTTGTGATCTCCCGAAAGAAGAACGCCTGGCACTCTTCTTTTTTTTCCGCTTATGGTAACATTCTCCGGTCTTGTATATTGAGGATACTCTACAAAACCACCCTCCTTTCTTCTTTCTTTTAGAAAAGATTCTTTACCGACCACCCCGGGAACCAATCGAGAAACAGTCTCTAGAACGACCATTGCAGGAAGCTCCCCTCCCATAAGCACATAATTGCCAATGGAAATCCTTTCATCAGCAATATACTTTGCTACTCTCTCATCCACTCCTTCATATCTACCACAAATTATAATCATTTGTTTATAGTTAGTAAAATCATCTGCCTTTTTTTGGTTAAATCTTTTTCCACGAGGAGTAAAAAGTATCACTCTGGAACTGGGAGCATCATTTTTATACTTTTTCAAGAAATCTTCTTTTAACTCGCAAACCGCCCGATAGATGGGCTCAACTCTCATTACCATGCCACTTCCTCCTCCAAAAGGCTTATCATCCACTGTACCGTGCTTATCCACGCTCCATTTTCTCAGGTCATGTACATTTACCTCTATACTTCCCTTCTCACGGGCTTTCTTTATCAAACTTTCTTCCAAATAAGAATCAAATAAAAAAGGGAAAATGGTTAAAATATCAAAACGCATAATATCGTTAAATAAGCTCATATGAATTACATCACCCCAAAACAAAACGGTGCTATTTGATAATAGCACCGCCCAAAAAAATATGAAAGTTTTTACAGCTTGATATCTTCAAGCCCTTCTTTTTTGTTCTCAGAGGAATCTTCTTTGGGTTGATAGCTTCCTCCTCCGGGCTCGATGATCTTCAGATTGACCCTTGCTTTGCGCTTAAGGCCAATGATACGAACCAAATTCCTGATAGCTCTTGCTGTCGATCCCTCTTTTCCGATGATCTGTCCCATGTCATCGGGATGAACCTTCAGTGTAAGCAATACTCCCATTTCATCCACTTTTCTTTCAACTTCCACATTGTCGGGATTATCTACCAAGTTCTTTACAATGAACTCTAAGAATTCCTTATCACCAGCTTCTTTAGACATAATTTATTTTTTATCGTACAAAATAATCCGACCTTTCTGTCTTGCCAAACCTGCTGCAAATTATGAAGCCAAACAGCAAGTCTGCTTCAATTGTATCTCACCAAGAAGCAGTGTCAACCCTTTGACGCTATTTCTTTTCTTTTTCTTCCACACTGCCTTCTTTGTCGTTCTCTTTTTTTTCTTCTTCCTTTTTGCCCGCCTCTTCTTTTTCGCTCTCTCCTTCTGTGCTTTCTTTTGTTTTTTCCGGTTCCTTACTCGTTTCTTTACTTTCTTGCACTTCTTCGCCACCCGTCTCGGAAGCCTCTTCTTTTACCTCCTCCTCTTCTTTTGCTTTTACTTCTTCTTCCTTTTTTCTTCTTTGCTCCTCTTTCTTGGCAAGTTCCTCTTTCTTTTTCTTTGATAAAGAGAATACGTTCACCTTCTTCCCTTTTATAATGCCTTTTTTTATAAAAAGGTTATTGATCGTATCCGAAAATCCCGCCCCTTTCTCTATCCAATTGCGAGCCTTTTCCTCATTTACTTTACACTCTTTGCTGAAAGGATTATAAAAACCGATCTCCTCTATGAACCTCCCCCCTGTGGACGGATTATTCTTGTCAGTCACCACTATCTTATAAAAGGGTTGTTTTTTTCTCCCTACCTTGAAAAGCCTGATTTTTAGCATATTTTCCTATTTTTATTTTGATTTTAACCAACTTTTTCTACTTAAGGCCGTTTTGGCAGCCTCTTCTTCCGCTTCTTTTTTTGACGAACCTTGCCCTTTTCCTATGAGCTTGTCATTCAAGAAAACTCCCATAACAAAGTGTTTTTGGTGGTCGGGTCCCGACTCCTCCAGCACATCATAAGAAGGAGTAATCCCCAACCCCTCTTGCGCTTTCTCTTGAAGTTCGGATTTGGGATCACGATAAAGACCAAGTTCTATTATTCTCGGCAACTTGGAGATCAGGTGCTCCTTTACGAAATCGGCGGCAACATCATAACCTCTGTCCAAATAAATAGCTCCCACAAGAGCCTCAAATGTATCGGCCAAAATGCAAAGTTTAGCTTTTCCACCTTCGTTACGCTCCCCTTTTGAGAGAAGGAGGAATTTATGAAATTCAAGTCTTTCAGCGGTATCACCTATCTCTTTCGTATTTACAAGTGCCGCCCTCCAAGCAGTCAACTCCCCCTCGGGTTCCTCGGGGTAATTGAAGTAAAGATAATTTGTAACAACGAGCTCCAGAACAGCATCCCCTAAAAACTCCAATCTTTCATTTTGCCCCAAGCCAAAATCGGGATGCTCGTTTAGATATGAACGATGACAAAAAGCTTGAATAAGCAAGTTCTTATCATTGAATTCAATCCCTATTTTGTCTTCTAATTCCTTGAATTTTTCCTGCATTTGACCCTACTTTGAAGAATTTTCTCCACTATCTTCCTTTATCTCCCTGTAAACCGTACCAAGCACTCCATTGACGAATTTTCCCGAGCTACTTCCTCCGAATTGTTTTGCCAACTCTATTGCTTCATTGATCGCCACTTTTGGAGGAACTTCGTTCTTATCGCCATAAATAAGTTCATAAAGACCTATTCTTAAAACATTTCTGTCCACGGTAGTAATCTTCTCAAGAGGCCATTCCGGAGCAGCCGCAGAAATGATCTTGTCAAGCTCTTCTTTGTTGGAGATCACTCCGATCGTTAGATCATTGATGAAATCGGCATCTTTTATATTCTGACCGAATTCTTCTATATTCCTCTCGACTATCTTATCATGCTTCTCCTCTCCCTTAAAAAAATCCCACTCATAAAGCGACTGAAGTGCAACCGATCTTGCTAAATGCCTAGAAGACATACTCTAAAATTCTGTAAAGATTATTTTTTATCCTTTTTTGACAAGGATTCCATTGAAACGGGCTTACTTGCCTTCTCTCCTTTCTTGTCCTCGCTAGGGGAAGAGCCCCCCTTCTTCCTTTTCAAGGTATCAATCACCTCTCTTCCTTTATAATAACCGCACTCCTCACAAATCCTGTGCATCATTTTCTTTTCTTTGCACTGAGGACAATCAACAATAGGAGGAGTCTTTAAATAAAGGTGCATCCTTCTTTGATCTCTTCTTGATTTTGTTTTTCTTTTCTTTGGAACCGCCATATCTTTGTAATAAATTAACGCCTCATATCATACCAAAAAAACATTTTTTAATCAACCCTGAAGGAAAACTTCTTTTCAAAAAAGCTTAAACGATCTCCGATGAACCGGAGAAGCACCGTATTTTGCAATCATTGCACGATGCTTTTTGGTTCCATAACCCTTGTTTTTGTCAAATCCGTACTCCGGATAATTCTCATGATAGCTTTTCATTATGCTATCTCTTGATACTTTCGCGACAATGGACGCCATGCTACACTCTAGGACCTTTTCGTCAGCGCATATAAGTGACCTCTGTATGCAATTAACATTTATGCTGAAATTTCCATCTATCAGGATCATTGAATCGCCGATATCGATATTTTCAAGAGCTCTTTCCATTGAAAGCTTGGTAGCTTCCAGTACATTGAACTTGTCCACCTCTTTCTCGCTAGCCATCCCAACCCCCCACTCAATAGCAGGGTGGCAAGTCAAAAGATGATACAATTCTTCTCTTTTTCGAAAAGTAAGCTTTTTGGAATCCTTTACTTTACTCTTTAAGTTCAAAATAACAGGGTCCGAATCCTCAGCAACTATCCTTACCGCCGCGGAAACGACCGGCCCCGCAAGCGGTCCTCTTCCCGCTTCATCGATTCCCAAGATCCTCGAATTATTAAGATCGTTTCTTTTTGGCATATCTATTAAAATGATATAGTATTACTACAAACTTTAAAAGTTTACCTTGAAAAACAATCATGTCCTTCACTCATCTTCACGTTCACTCCGAATACAGTCTTCTTGACGGATTACCAAAAATAGACCAGCTACTAGAACACGTAAAAAATAATAACATGGACTCCGTGGCCATTACTGATCACGGAGTGCTTTATGGTGGAATAGAGTTCTATAAAAAAGCAAAAAAAGAGGGTGTAAAGCCGATCCTGGGCTCCGAGCTCTATATGGCCACCGGCAGAATGCACGAAAAAAGACCTAATATTGATAATAAATCCTATCACCTTGTGCTTCTTGCCAAGAATGAAGAGGGGTATCGAAATCTGGTAAGATTAATAACAAAAGCGTACCTAGAAGGATTCTATTACAAGCCACGAATTGACGAGGAGTTGCTACAAGAACACACAAAGGGACTTGTCGCTCTTAGCGCCTGCATTCAAGGAAAGATACCACAACTCATACTCTCGGAAAAAACAAAGGAAGCAAAAGAATTAGCTGTTTATTACAAAGAATTGTTCGAAAAGGACAGCTTTTTCCTGGAACTCCAGCATCATCCCAATATTGAAGAGCAACAGATCGTCAACAGAGAGTTGAAAAAAATATCAAAAGAAACAGGAATACCACTGGTAGCCACTTGTGATGTACACTATCTTCGCCCAGAAGATGCGGAAACGCAAGACATATTGATGTCCATCGGAACAGGATCGGATATAGACAACCCCGAACGATTGACTCTCAGGGGAGATGATTTTTCCATGAAAAGTCCCGAGGAAATGAAAGATCTTTTCAAGGATACTCCGGAGGCCATCTCCAACACAGAGAAAATAAAAGAGCTTTGCAATTTGGAACTTGAGCTTGGAAAGACCATTCTTCCCCACTTCCCACTGGAAGAAGGAAAAACAGCCGACCAAAAACTAAGAGAGCTCTGCCAAGAAGGGATTAAAAAAAGATACCCCGAAAAATTGCTCAAAGAAAACAACAACGAAAAAGAAAAGGATATAAAAGAAAGAATAGAAAAAGAACTTAAAGTGATCACTGACGCCGAGTTTTCCTCTTACTTTTTGATAGTTCAAGACTTCGTGAAATGGGCAAAGGAGAATAATATCGTCGTGGGACCCGGAAGAGGAAGTGCAGGAGGATCCCTTATAGCATACTTGCTCGAGATAACGAACATAGATCCGTTGTATTACGGGCTAATATTTGAAAGATTCCTCAATCCCGGAAGAGCGAAGGTTTCAATGCCGGATATAGATCTGGATTTTGCCGATCGAAGAAGAGACGAGGTGATCAGATATATTTCGCAAAAGTACGGAGAAGATAAGGTAGCGCAAATAATCACTTTCGGTACCATGGCAGCCAGAGCAGCAATAAGAGATGTGGGAAGAACACTGGGCTATTCTTACTCCTACTGTGACAAAGTAGCCAAAATGATCCCTTTTGGATCAAACCTAAAAGAAACAAAAGAGAATGTAGCGGAATTCAGGCAAATGTACGATACTGACGAAAGTGCGCGCCGACTCATAGATCATGCAGAAAAATTGGAAGGAGTAGTAAGGCACGCGTCCACTCATGCTTGCGGTATAGTCATAGGAGACAGACCCCTGCAAGATATCGTGCCCTTGCAACACCCTACTCAAAATGAAGGAGAGGGTATGGTAACTCAATATGAAATGGATTCCGTAGAAAACCTAGGATTGCTTAAAATGGATCTTTTGGGACTTAAAAACTTGACCATCATAGAAGATACCCTGAAAAGAATAAAGGCTGTACATAAAGAAGAGATAAATATTGAAAACATACCCTTAGATGACAAAAAGACTTTTCAATTACTTCAAGAAGGAAGAACGGTAGGAGTCTTTCAATTGGAGTCGGGAGGAATGCAAAGATATTTAAAACAGTTAAAGCCGAGTAACATAGAAGAGGTTATTGCCATGGTGTCCTTATATCGACCAGGTCCCATGAAATTCATACCCGAATATATTGAAAGAAAACAAGGAAGGAAGGAAATAACTTATTTACACCCGAGACTGGAACCTATCTTGAAACCAACTTACGGAGTTTGCGTATATCAAGAACAAGTAATGAGGATAGCTCAAGAACTTGCGGGTTATACTCTTGAAGAAGCTGATACCCTGAGAAAAGCTATTGGAAAAAAGATAGAAAAATTACTCCAAGGACAAAAGGAAAAATTCGTATCAGGAATGGCAGAAAACGGAATAGAGAAAGAAATTGCCGAAAAACTATGGAGCTGGATAGAACCCTTTGCCCAATACTCCTTTAACAAGAGTCATGCTGCAGCTTACGCTCAAGTGGCCTATCAAACGGCATATCTCAAAGCTCATTACCCCAAGGAATTCATGTCCGCCCTTTTAACTGCCGACCAAGATGATACGGAAAGAATAGGCTTCTTGATAAATGACTGTAAGAATATGGGAATAGAAGTTCTTCCTCCCGATATAAATGAAAGTTTCATGGGTTTTAGTGTGGTACCCGAAAAACCACAAATAAGGTTCGGTCTTTCAGCAATAAAAAATGTCGGTATAAAAATAGTGGAAGAGATAGTGAGAGAGAGAAAGGATTACGGCCACTTCAAATCTCTTGATGACTTCCTTTCCAGGATAAAATCACAGAACTTGAACAGGAAATCAATGGAAAGCCTTATTAAGGCGGGGACATTTGATAAATTCAAGGAAAGAGAAGAGCTTCTTTACAACCTTGACCGAATACTGGAATATAGTCGAGAAAAAAGAAAAAATGAGAACAACGGGCAAACAGGCCTTTTTGATACCATCTCAATGCAAAGCGATCTAAAGCTTGAAAAGGCTCCTCCTTTGAGCGAAAAAGATAAATTGAAGTGGGAAAAAGAGTTGTTGGGTCTCTTTGTTACGGGACATCCCTTGGAGCATCTCAGGGAAAAACTGGAAAACGGAGGTATTACTATAGAGAAGGCAAAGAGACAAATGTCCGATGCAAGGGTTAGAGTGGGAGCAATAATTTCCGGAGCAAAAAAGATCATAACCAAGTCCGGGGAACCAATGTATTTCCTGCAAACAGAAGATCTTACAGACAATATTGAGGTAATAATATTTCCGAAAACATTGCAAAAGAACGGAATTCCCCTCGAGGAAGGGAAAATAATCTTCTTTTCTGGAAGGATCAGTCATAGAGATGAGGTTCCCAAGATAATCTGTGAAAAATTGGAAGAAGCGGAATAAGTTTTGACTCACAACTTTGCGTGTTGTGCAGTTTATATTAAAATGTAGGCATTAACCAATAAAAACAAACTATGTCAGAAATGGAAAAAAAACGGCACTCCCTCGCTCACATATTGGCAGAAGCTGTAAAGGAATTATATCCCCAAGCTACACTAGGTATGGGACCGGCAACAGAGAATGGTTTCTATTATGACTTTGACAACATCACTATAAGAGAAGAGGACCTTTCTCGCATAGAAGAGAAAATGAGAGAAATAATAGAAAAAGGAGTAAAATTTGAAAAAAAGATCGTGACAAAAGAGGAAGCAAGAAAGCTTTTTAGTAATGAGCCTTATAAATTGGAACTCATAAAAGAAATAGAGAGTAATGAGGTCTCTGTTTACAAAAGCGGGAAATTTACAGATCTTTGCGAGGGTCCACATATTAAAAACTCAAAAGAGATAGATCCGGAATCCTTTAAACTCGATAGAACCGCGGGAGCATACTTCAAGGGATCGGAAAACAATCCTATGCTCCAAAGAATATACGGATTAGCATTCTCTTCAAAGAAAGAACTTCAAGAGTTTATTGAAAAACGGGAAGAGGCGGAAAGAAGAGATCACAGAAAAATAGGAAAGGATCTCGGTCTATTTATGTTCGACGAAGAAGTAGGACAAGGATTACCCCTCTATCTTCCGAAAGGAGCAATGCTAAGACACCTCCTTATGGAGTTCGCAATGGATACGTATCTACAAAACGGTTATGAAATAGTTTCCACTCCTCACATAGCAAGAGAAGATCTTTGGGAAAGATCCGGCCACCTGAAATTCTATAAGGATGATATGTACGGACCGCTTTCGGTGGATGAAAAGAATTACAGACTAAAACCAATGAACTGCCCTTTTCATGTTAAAATGTATAACTCCGCTACAAGAAGTTATCGCGAACTTCCCATAAGATGGGCGGAAATGGGAACAGTCTATCGCTATGAGAAATCCGGGGAATTGCATGGATTGACCAGACCCCGTGCTTTTACCCAAGATGATGCTCACATCATTTGCCAGAAAGATCAGTTGAAAGAAGAAATACTGGGTGCACTCAGGATAACCGACTATATCTACAATGCTCTGGGGATGAAAGATCTTATCTTCAAATTATCCGTAAGAGACCCCGATAATCCGGATAATTATTTTGGAAAAGATGATGACTGGAAGGAAGCAGAAAATTCTCTCAAGGAAGCACTATCCTCTTTCAGTTCTTCCGGGTATGAACTGGATGAAGGAGGGGCCGCCTTCTATGCTCCAAAAATAGATATAGACGCTATTGATGCCATGGGGAGAAAATGGCAACTTTCCACCATCCAAATTGACTTCAATCTTCCTTATCGCTTCGAAATGAGTTATATAGACAAAGAAGGGAAAGAAAAAACACCTTTTATGATACACAGAGCCCTTTTGGGCTCCATAGAGAGGTTTTTGGGGGTATATATAGAACATACCAAGGGCAAGTTTCCGGCATGGCTCTCCCCGGAGCAAGCATGGATAATACCCGTTTCGGAAAAAAGCAATGATTATGCAGCCGAAATTCACGAAAAACTAAGAAAGAACAGAATCCGCACAGTTCTTAAAAAGGAAGGAGAAACCCTTTCCAAGACTATAAGAAATGGAGAAATGCAAAAGATTCCTTTTTTACTAGTGGTAGGAGAAAAAGAAAAAGAAGAAGGGTCCGTGAGCGTAAGATATCACGGAAATGATGAGGGAATGGTCTCCCTTGAAAACTTCATTGAGAGATTGAAAAAAGAAACAATGATAAAGGGTCTCTAAAAACAGGTCTCTTTTCTCGAGGAGAAACCTTCTTAATTAAGTAACAAGACAGCAAATGCCCGAAATATCTCCTCTTACTCACAAATTGATCAAGGAAATTTCACGACCTCAAAAAACCTCAAAAAAAGAGGATGATATTTGTGTTGATATCAAACATTACTCTTCTTTAGGGAAAAGATTGAGAGAATATCTTCCCTGGAAAGAAAAGCATCGGCTAAGGTGTAACGTTATAGAGAGAGCACTGAAAAAGGAAGCACTGGAAACAGACCAAGAGCCTTCCTTTGAGATGGCTCAAAAAATACTGACCAGAGCATTAAAATCAGGGTATTTTAGTAAAAAAAGAATAAAGAGATCGGAAGTAGAAGAAGTTCAGGCCATAATCAGTAAATACAGCAAGATAATCAAAAACAACCCAAAGGAAAAGAAAAGTGATAACGACAATCTTCATGAATGGCTAATACTCATTGCCTCTTGCGAGATAGAAGAGGTGCTGTCCCCCTCTTTAAAAGAAAAGGCTATTATTTTTTATATGTTCAATTCTTTGAAGGAGGTAATGATCACAGAGGGAGATAAAGAAGAAAAGCAAAAGAATTTACTTCTTTATATCGCTGTGCAGCAATCCCTTTTTTCTTTGGACAAGCCGATCATAAGCTACCACATCCTGAAATCCAAATTCAAAAAATGGAAAAAAAACGATGAAGAGAGTATAGAAGTCATCTCAAAACAAATCCGAAATGAAAGAAAGATGATAGATCGTGCCCTTAAAGAGCCGCTTCTTAAGAAATTTTATCGGCTTTGCAAACGGCAAAGAGCACCCTTTCTTATCGTGGGAGATATTGTTGCAGAAAATACAAAGAAAGCAAAGGAAACACTTACAGAACCCATTGAAACGGAAAAAGAGATAAAGAATCATTATAAGAAAAGAAAAGATAATATTATAAAGAAGACTTGCCGTGCAGGAATGTTTGCAGGGATCTCTCTTTTCTTAATGAGAGCTCTGGTATTTTTTACCATAGAACAACCCATCTTTTGGCACGGAAATGAAGAAGTTCTTTCCTTCTCTGAAAGCTTGATCGCTATACTCGCACCCTCTTTTTTTCTTCTTCTCCTGACTTGCCTCACTCCTCCTTTTTCAGAAAAGAACGAAAAGAAAACCATTCTTGAAACAATAAGCGTGATATATAAAAAAAGAGAAAAAGAGAAGAAGTTAATAAAAGAAAAAAATAAGGAGTTTGCACGCCTTATGGTAAAAACTTATTATGTCCTCGGTTTTCTTGTTCTTTCCGGGATCATTGTATTCCTCTTCACTCTTGTGAATCTCCCCCTCTTGTCTTCTTTGATCTTATTGTTATTCTTTATGCTTGCAGGAAGCATTGGTATAAGAATGAGAGAAATGTCAAAAGAACTGTGGGTAAGAAAAGAGAAGGAAAATCCTCTGTTCTTGATGGTGGATGTTCTAAGCTCTCCTTTTTCGTATTTTCACAGATCACTTTCAGCACGACAAATAAAACGAAATAATCTATTTATTGCCTCCAATGTGCTCACCGAGCTTCCTGCTGAATTCTACGCAAAAACATTAAAAGATTGGAAAGGAAACTTAAAAGAAAAGAAAGAAAAAATTTACCAGTAAACATATGAAAAATTACCATATCATTACTTTCGGATGCCAAATGAATAAAAGCGATAGCGAAAGAGTCTCAAAATTTTTAGAAGAAAGTGGACTCAAAGAAAGTAGTGCAAGCGAGGCAGACCTAATAATAGTGAACGCTTGCAGCGTAAGGCAATCCGCAATAGATCGTATAAGAGGGAAAATAAATAATGTTAAAAAGGAAAAAGGGAAACCCGTTACCGTGATCACAGGATGTTTGCTCGAAAAGGATAAAAAGGAAATGCAAAAATTGTTCGACCATGTTCTAAAAATAGAAGAATTACCGAATTGGCCTCTTCCCATTCTTGAAAAAAGAAAAGGAGAACGATTTACGGTAAAGCCGAAAAGATGCGGACCTTCCGCCTATATCCCCATAATGACAGGTTGCGAGAATTTCTGTACTTATTGCGTTGTTCCCTATACAAGAGGAAAAATAACATCAAGACCCTCTAAAGAGATCATAGATGAAGCAAAGGAGGCGATAGAAAGAAATCATAAAGAAATATGGCTTCTCGGGCAAAATGTAAATGCTTATAACGGAGACATGAGCTTTCCCGATCTTTTAAAAGAAGTAAACAAGATAAAAGGAGATTTTTGGATAAGATTTACCAGCTCACATCCAAAAGATCTCTCCGATGAGCTTATTGATGCGATCAAAAAATGCGGAAAAGTGACGAAGTATTTGAACCTCCCCATACAATCGGGAGACAATGAAATATTAAAGAAAATGAATCGTCCCTACACCACTGAAGACTATAGGGCTTTGGTAGAAAAGATAAGAGGAGAGATCCCCGACATAACTCTCTCTACTGATATAATAGTGGGTTTTCCCGGAGAAACGGAAAAGCATTTCAGAAATACTGTCAATTTGTTCAATGAAATCTCGTTTGACATGGCATACATTGCTCGCTACTCCCCTAGGCCGCAAACCGCCGCTTATAGCCTTAAAGAAACAGTCTCCGAAAGCGAGAAAAAAAGAAGAGAAAAATTACTGGAAGAACTTCTTAAAGAAAGTAATATGGAAAAGAATAAGAACTATAAGGGGAAAGAAGTAAGAGTACTTGTAATGAAAAGAACAAAAAAAGGGTTTCTTATGGGGAAAACCGAAAAGTATAAAAATGTGCTTTTTAAAGGAAAAGATGAGCTCGTTGGTCATTTTACAAAAGTAAGAATAAATGAATGCACTTCATGGGGTCTGAAAGGAAAAGTTGTCAAAAAATAATAGTTATCCTCGGGCCAACAGCTTCCGGTAAAAGCGAAATGGCTGTTAATCTGGCACTTTGGCTTAATGAAAAAAAGAGGTGCGAAGTGAAAGGAGCTGAAATAATATCCGCCGATTCAAGGCAAGTTTATAAAGGAATGGATGTGGGAACAGGAAAAATAACTAAAGAAGAAATGCAGGGAATACCCCATCATCTGCTGGATGTTGCAAGTCCGAAAAGAAAATTCACAGTTGCACATTTCAAGTCTTTGGGAGAAAAGGCCATAAAAAAGATCCTTGAGAAGGATAAAATACCGATTGTCTGCGGCGGAAGTGCTTTTTACATAAAAGCATTGGTAGATGGAATGATCATGCCCGAAATACCCCCCGATTGGAATCTGAGAGAAAGTATGGAGAAAAAAAGCAATGAAGAGCTCTACAAAGAATTGCTCTCTCTTGACCCTGAAAGAGCAAGATCCATTGATAAGAACAACAAGAGAAGACTCATAAGGGCTCTCGAAATAATAAAAAAGACAGGCAAGCCCGTTCCAAAAACAGAAAACAACTCTCCTTATAAAAAACTATTCTTGGGAATAAGAGTGGATCAAGAAGAATTGAATAAAAAAATAGAAAAAAGGCTCCATAAAAGAATTGAGCAAGGAATGATAGAAGAAGTTCAAGAATTGCAAAGATCGGGAGTTTCCTGGAATCGACTCGAAGAGTTAGGGCTGGAATATAGATGGGTAGGAAGATACCTTCAAGGAAAAATATCTTATGAAAAGATGGTGCAAAGCTTGCTATGGGATATCATACAATTCAGTAAACGACAAAAAGTATGGTGGAAACACGATGAGAGAATAAGTTGGATAAAGAACGAAAAGAAAGCAAAAAAAATTATAAGCGATTTCCTTTTTCCTACTGAGCAAGCTTATCTTTAAGAAATTTATTGACCTCTTCCGGTGCTGCTCTTCCTTTTGTCTTAGCCATTACTTGCCCTACAAGATATTGCAAGACCTCCTCCTTTCCTTCTTTGTAATCCTTAACAGCACTCTCATTTTCTTTTAGAACATCCAGTACAATCCTCTCAATCTCATCTTCATCGCTTATCTGGGAAAGACCCTTTTCCTCAACTATCTCCTTGGGACCCTTGTTCGTGTTTACCATTTCTTTTAGGACCGTTTTAGCGATCTTGCTTGATATCTCCTTCTTATGAATAAGAATCACAAACTCCGCAAAATCAGCGGGAGCAATAAAAGCATCTTTTACGGATCTTCCTTCCAGAATTCCCAAAAGTTCCGTTAAAAGGTAGCTTTTTACAGTGGAAGCTATGTCCGTCTTTTCCTTCTCAGAGATAGTAGTTTTTTTGTCTTCTTGCAAGGACTCTACCACTTTGCAAGTAACTTCTTCGAAATAATCGCCAAGTTCCCTATTCTCTATAAAGCTTTCAATTTCTTGAGGGTATTTTATTTTATATTCCTCTTTAAAGCGTTCTCGCTTCTGAGCCGGGAGCTCCACATCTATTTCTATTTCCTCCTTCTTGAAAGGAGGATCGTTCAAATATAGCGGGGGAAGATCAGGGTCGGGAAAATACCTGTAATCATAAGCCTCCTCTTTCTTTCTTTGAGAGAAGGTTCTTCCTTTATCCTCATTCCATCCTCTTGTTTCTTGTAACACCCTATCCCCTCTCTCCAAAATCTTCTTTTGCCGCTCTATCTCGTGCATAGTGGCGTAATATACGGCTCTAAAAGAATTCAAATTCTTTATCTCCACCTTCGTTCCCTTCCTTCCTTCCATATGAGAAAGAGAAACGTTGACCTCTACCCTCATTTGTCCTTCATTCATATTAGCTTCGGATATATCAAGGTAACGCAATATAAGACGCAATTCCTCAGCAAATCTTCTTGCTTCTTCAGCGGAGCGAATGTCAGCTTCCGTAACAAGTTCCATGAGTGGGACACCTGCCCGATTAAAATCCACCAGCGAGCAGCTCTTTTTCTCATCATGCACCAATCTTCCCGTATCCTCTTCAAGGTGTATTCGATTAATACGAATTCTTCTTCCTTCCACCTCCAAGTACCCTTCAAAGCAAAGAGGTCTTCTATCTTGTGATACTTGATAACCCTTGGGAAGATCCGGATAGAAATAATTCTTGCGATCAAAACGAGAAACATCACGGAGTTCGCAATTCAACGCCTTCCCTGCTTTTACTACTTTCTTTATTGCCTCTTTGTTAGCCACAGGAAGTGTTCCGGGGTGTCCCAAGCAAATGGGACATACATAAATATTGGGCTCTCGAACTTCCGGATTGTTCACGCAAGGACAAAACATCTTTGACCTTGTTTTCATTTGCGCATGAACTTCCAGGCCAATAACAGGTTTATAATCCATAGAAAAATTTATGATCTTCAACTTAAGAGGTAACAGCCCCCTCTTTTCCTTTAATAATATCCACCCCCGAACTGGTTCCGATTATGTCGGCTCCAGCTTCAATCATCTTCATGGCATCCTTGAAGTTGCTTATCTTCCCGGAAGCCTTTACCAGAAGTCCGGAAGCTTCTTTACTCATAATACGCACATGTTCGGCCTTTTTATCAAGCTGGGTTTCGTCAAGAGGATCCTTAAAGGTAGCTGTTTTTACACATATACCTCCCGCTTCTTTTACAAGAGCGGAAGCTTTGCCCACCTCTTTGTCGGTCAAGTATCCCGATCCTATTATCACTTTCGTGGGAGCTATATCACAAACTTCTTTTAAGTCTTTTAAGACATCCTCTTCTTTATCATGCTTCATGGCAACAATATTCATAACTATATCAATCTCATCAGCGCCATTTTCTTTAGCCTCCTTGCACATTTCTATTCTCTCGGTGGTAGGTGATATTCCCATAGGAGGATCTATTAATACAATCACCTTCAAGTCTGTTCCTTTGAGCTCCTCTTTTACAAGAGAAACCCATTCGGGGTTTACATCAACGCCCCTGAAACCATATTTCTTGGCTTCATTGCAAGTCTTAATAATATCCTCTTTGGTTGCTTTCGGATCAATATTTGTATGATCTATGGTCTTTGCTATATTCATATTTTTTCCTGTAAAAATTAACCTAATAAGTTAATAATGGTAACACAATTAAAAAAAGTGTTCAATTTATTTTCCTTTCAAATATCTTGTAAAAAACAAGAGGATCTTGCCCTCTTCTTTCTTCCTTCAGCTCCCATTTTTTGCCATCAAATTCAGGAAAGTAAACGTTTCCCTTGAACTCCTTGTTTATCACGGTAAGATACATTCTATCCGCAATTTCCAAAAATTGCTCATAGACTGATGCTCCTCCAGCTATCATGATCTCATCTCCTTCCGCCAAAGATAATGCCCTCTCAATGGAATTCGCCACCTTTGCATTGGGTAAAACTTTTCTTTCTCGCGATAAGACTATGATGTCTCTCCCCGATAAAGGACTTTTTATGGAAGAGAACGTCCTTTCCCCCATTATTACGTACTTTCCCATTGTCTTTTCCTTGAAATATCTCAAATCCTCGGGAATATTCCAAGGAAGCTTATTGTCGCTCCCTATAAGTCCATTCTTGTCCATTGCCGCAATAATGGATATCATACGGCCATTTCCCCTTTTATGGGAGGATGATGATCATAACCTTCCAATGATATGTCCTCCATGGAAAAACCTTCTATATCATTTACTTCCTCATTTAATTTCAGAGAAGGAAGGGGAAGGGGTTTTCTTTTTATTTGCTCCTCCACTTGGTGAAAATGATTCTTATAAATATGAGCATCCCCCAGAACATGAATAAACTCCCCCGGCCTATATCCTGTGACCTGAGCTATCATACAAAGAAGCAGGGAATAAGATGCTATATTAAAAGGAACACCCAAAAACATGTCACAGCTTCTCTGATACATTTGCAGTGAAAGTTTTCCGTTTGATACGAACAATTGAAAAAATGTATGACAAGGAGGGAGAGCCATTTTATCAAGTTCACCGGGGTTCCAAGCACTAACTATATGCCTTCTTCCGTAAGGGTCCTTTCTTATGCCGTCTACCACCTCTTTTAACTGATCAACGGACTCTCCTTCAGGAGTGCGCCAGTCCCTCCACTGCACACCATAAATCCTTCCCGCATCACCCTCAAACTGGGCCTTCTTTTTCCAATATTCAGCATTGATGTTGGCATCCCAGATATGACATCCCATTCTTTGTAATTCTTTTATGTCTCTCGTCCCTTTTATGAACCACAGCAACTCCGCTTTGACCATTTTAAAGGCCAATTTTTTGGTGGTCACCGCAGGAAAACCTTTTTGAAGATCATATCTCATTTGCATTCCAAATACCGCTTTGGTGCCTACTCCCGTTCTATCATCTCTGTCATCTCCATTCCTCATAATATGATCAAGTGCTGCCAAGTATTGCTTCATGATTTAAGAAATTAATTTTAGTATCCTTTCATTTATTGCCTCGGGAGAAAGAAATTCCCCGTCCCTAGACACTTCCACTGTCTCAAAGTTCTTCTCGTTCTTTGCCAAATAATTGTAAACCTCATAAGCTCCTTTGAGGTGCTCCTTATCCTTTTCGTGAATGTCTTTTCCTTTCTTTTCCTTGATCGCTTTTATGGAAAATTCGGGAGTGGTCTTTAAAAAAATTATCTTATCAGGTCTTGGCAAGCCAAAAAGCCCATATTCCAAATCATAAAGCCATTCCAAGAATTCCCTTCTCTCAGACTCCTTTTTTATCTTCCCCCCTTGATGGCCCGCATTAGAACTCACATAACGATCCGCTATAACAAGTTTTCCGTCTTCAAGCCATTTTTTTATCTTGAAAGAAGCATCGTATCTGTCACAAGCATAAAAAATAGAGGCTATCTTGGGCCCCACCTCTTTTGCACTCCCATATTTACCGGATAAATATTCCTCAATCAACCCCGAAGACTTTTTTTCATATTGAGGAAAGTCAATGACCTCCACTTCTTCACCTCTACCCCTTAGTACTTCCACGAGAAGATTCACTTGGGTAGCCTTCCCGGACCCATCGAGCCCTTCTACGACTATAAACTTACCCTTTTTCATTTATTTTCTTTATTACTTCTAAGGCTTGCTCTTTTAAATTACCAAGACCACTATTGTTATCAACAACAAAATCGGCATATTTTCCTATTTCAGGAATATCTCTTTCGGTGGGATTATCTTCTTTCTTTAAGAATTCCTCAAAGCTTGCCCTGTCATCTCTTTTCTCCCCCCTTTTATTAAGCCTCTCCCATCTCCTTTCCTTGCTTGCAGTCACATATATGAGATAACCCTCTTTTTCTTTTAAAAAAAGATAATCGTCAAATACTCTTATTCCATTCAAAACACAAATTTCCTTTTTGGATTGCTTGATTTTTTTCTCTATTGCCTTTGTTAGAATGTCTTTTCCAAATCGTTCTCTCAAATTATTCACCAGCCACTGCTGATCCTCTCTACTTACTTTGTCAAAAAAAATGTGCAGAACCTCCGTTAAAGGATCGGAAAATTTTAAAAACTCCACTCTTTCCGAAGAAAGACTTTCTCTGAGAAACTCACAAAAAGTATCTTTTCCGGAACCATTTTCTCCGATGATGCCTATCAATTCTTTTTTCATTTCTCGCCGTATTGATCTTTATCATCTAAAATATCTCTTTCCTGCCAATCCTTTGTCCATTCTTCGACATCAAAGATCCTCATCTCTCCTTCCTTGGTAGAACATATCGCCCTTTTTATTCCGGCATTAATGATCATTTTTTTACAAATAAAACAGGGAAAAGAGTTTATTCTTTCCCCGTTCCTTCTTTCGAGATAAATATAGATATCGCCCCCGTACAAACTAACGCCCGCTCTGGCCGCATTTATTATGCAATTTTGCTCGCAATGAACACTGCGGCATATCTCATAATTCTTCCCATGAGGAATATCCATCTTATCACGCAAACAATTGCCTCTTTCAAGGCAATCCTTTGTTTTTCGAGGAGCACCTATGTAGCCGGTAGCCACTATTTGATCACCCCTCACAATTATTGCGCCTCCTTTGTTCCTAAAACAAGTTGACCTTTCGGCAACTTCTTTGGATATATTCAAGTAGTAACGATCCTTAGGAGGACGCATGAAAATAAAATACAGTCAATAAAAATTAAATATCAATTATCTATTCCACCACCTCTACTCCCATACTTCTTGCAGTGCCTTCAAGAATACGCATCGCCGCCTCCGTGTCGTCAGTGTTAAGATCTGCCATTTTTTTCTCCGCAACCTTCCTTAATTGCTCTTTAGTTATCTTTCCAGCCTTTTTCTTCTTGGGGCTTCCCGAACCTTTCTCTATTCCGATCTCCTTAAGGATAAGCTCGGAAGAAGGAGGTTCTTTAAGTATGAATTCATACTTTCCACCCTCATAAACTGTTATTTCGACAGGAACTGTAGATCCCATTCTGTCCTGAGTTCTATTGTTGAAATCCGTGCAAAACTGACCCATATTGATCCCGTATTGTGCCAAAGCGGGTCCGATCGGAGGAGCAGGAGTTGCTTTTCCTGCCTCTATTTGTAGTTTTACAACAGCTTTTACGTTCTTATTCGCCATAACTTGATCAAAAATTCTTATTTTTCCTCGAATTTTTCACTTTTACTTTTTGTAATCCTCTTCTTTTATAATTTCTTTATCTGTAACGAATCCAATTCCACGGAGGTGTCCCTTCCAAACATGTTCACGAGCACTTTAACCTTTCCTCTTTCTTTATCAACCTCAGAAACCTTTCCGTCAAAATCCTTGAACGGTCCATCGGTTATCTTTACCGTATCACCTTCTTCAACATTTATTTTATAATGAGGAACTTCCTGTTTTATTCTCTTCATTAAATTATCTACCTCTTCCTCGGAAAGCGGCACAGGAGTAACCCCGGCCCCCACAAATCCGCTAACATTGGGCGTATTCCTTACCACATACCAAGAGTCATCAGTAACTATCATTTGAACAAGCACATATCCCGGATAAAGCTTTTCTTCTACCTCTTTTCTTTTTCCATCCTTTATTCTGATCTTTTTTTCTTTGGGAACTATAACTTCAAAAATCCTGTCTTCCATTCCAAAAGATTCTATTCTTTGCTTCAAGTTCTTTGCAACCGCCTCCTCATACCCCGAATAAGTATGAATGACATACCACTTCTTTTCTTGTGTAGCTTCTTGTCTTCCCATTTTATTTCTTAAATAAACCTATCAAGAAGGTTTGTTACTAAATAATCTATTCCTCCAAGATAAGCAGCCACCAAAAAGGAGGCAACAACTACCATTAAAGAGTAACGCAAAGTTTCCGCCCTTGACAACCAAGTGACTTTTCTTACCTCTTGTTTCACTTCTCTTAAAAATTTAGTTATTTTGTTCATATTTCTCTTCAAAACTTGGCAAATACTGCGTAATTATATGAGAAAAACCCCCTTTTGTCAATTTCATTTTTCTTCTTATATATCCAGATTGCCCACATCCTTTGCATGAGTCTTAATGAAATTCTTACGCAAGGAAACTTCTTGACCCATGAGAGTGTCAAACACTTTATCAGCCTCTTTGGCGTCCTCAAGAGTAACTTGCATGAGCATTCTATTTTCCGGATTCATGGTGGTTTCCCAAAGCTGAGTAGGATTCATCTCACCAAGTCCCTTGTATCTTTGTACATCTACTGTTTTCCCTTTCATGTCTTGAAGGATCTCTGCTTTGTCCTCCTCCAAATAGGCATACTCAACCCTTCTTCCCGCTTGTATCTTATAAAGAGGTGGTCGCGCTATATAAAGATAACCTTTTTCTATGACCGGTCTAAAATGACGGAAGAACAGTGTGAGAAGAAGCGTTTTTATGTGATTTCCGTCAGAATCGGCATCACACATGATAATGATCCGCTGATAACGCAATTTCTCTATATCAAAATCCTCGGCAATGGCAGCTCCCAAGGCAATAACAAGAGTCTTCACTTCTTTTGATTCCAAAACCTTATTCAATCTATAACGTTCCACATTGAGAATTTTTCCTTTAAGAGGAAGAATAGCTTGAAACCTCCTGTCTCTGGCACCCTTACAGCTCCCCCCCGCGGATTCTCCCTCTACAATGTAAAGCTCCGATTCCTCGGGTTTTCTGGAAGAACAATCCGCAAGCTTTCCCGGCAAAGAAGCTCCCTCCAGAGCACCTTTTCGAAGAACCGTTTCTCTTACAGCTCTTGCCGCCTTTCGAGCTTTCGCGGAAAGAATACATTTATTGATTATCGCGCGAGCATCCTGAGGATTACGTTCAAAAAAATCTATGAGGTGCTCAGAGATCAATGATTCGGTGGCAGAACGGGCTTCAACGTTCCCCAGCTTGGCCTTTGTCTGCCCTTCAAATTGCGGCTCTTGAATCTTTACAGAAACCACACTGGTAAGGCCTTCCCTTATGTCCTCCCCTTTCAAGTTATCATCCGATTCCTTCAGAAAACCCTCCCTTTTTGCATAATTATTAATGGTCTTGGTAAGAGCTACCCTGAATCCCGTAAGATGTGTTCCTCCTTCCTTGGTGTTTATATTATTGGCAAAACTCTCTTCATAAATCTCATATTCTTCGCAGTAGCGAAAAGCTCCCTCTATAAGAACACCCTCTCTTTCTCCAGTACAATAAAAAACATTGGGATGAATAGGTTCCACTCCCCTTGTTAGGAACTTCACGTAAGAGGATATACCTCCTTCAAAATAAAAGGAGTATCTTTCCTCCGGATCCTTTCTTTTATCAGAAAAATTGATCTTTATTCCTTTAGTAAGATAGGCTTGTTGACGTAAATGGGAAATTATTTTCTCCTTACTGAAAGCAGTGTCTTTAAAGACTTCCTTATCGGGCTTAAAGATAATGGTGGTACCACTCCCGTTCGCCTTACCCTCTTTTTTTAGATCGGAAGCAGGTACCCCTCTTTTATATTCCTGAGAATATTTATAACCGTCCCTATGAACCTCCACCCTCATCCATTCAGATAGCGCACAAACAACGGAAACTCCTACCCCGTGCAGCCCTCCGGAAACTTGATAAGCTTTACTCCCGAACTTAGCTCCAGCGTGAAGAGTTGTCATGACTGTTTCCACTGCAGGCCTACCGGTTTCTTTGTGTTTGTCCACGGGAATACCCCTGCCGTCGTCACTGACCTCTACTACATCATCATCATGCAAGACTACAGTACCTTTATTTCCGTAACCTCCCATAAACTCGTCTATAAAATTATCCACACATTCCCAGACAAGATGATGAAGCCCATCAACATCGGTAGACCCGATGTACATTCCAGGCCTCTTTCTGACAGGATCCAATCCCTTTAATACACTTATATCTTTTGCATTGTACTCCGATTTTTTAGCCATGCCACCTTTTTTCTGTTATTTTTAATTTCTTTTTAAAGCTTTTGATACGCACAATAAAAACAGACTCAACTCTTTGAGATTTGGAACATTGAGGTTATTTCCTCACTTTCCAATCAGAAACCTCCTCCAAAACCGCTATTATTTTCTCGTACATCCTGTTGACCTCTTTTGAGGTAAGGGTTTTCCCTTTATGCTGGAAGTATAAACGAAAAGCAAAGTTCTTCATCCCTTCGGGAATCTCTTTTCCTTTGTAAACATCAAAAAGTTCTATATTGCGCAAGGTCTTACCTCCTGCCTTTCTTATCTTTTGCAAAACTTCATCATAAAGTGTTTCTTGCGGAACAAGTAAAGCTATATCTCTTCTGGAAGAAGGAAATCTTGACACGGGATCGTACTCTTTTGTTTCCTTATGCAGCTCCTGCACCTTCTCAAAATCAAACTCTCCCATCATTGCATTGCTCTTTAGCTTCAATCTTTTTCTGATATCTTCGGATATCTCTCCGAAGCAGCCAATCACCTCACCCCCATAAAGTACCTTTGCCACATGATGCTCGTTAAACAATCCTCCTTTATCCTCACATTCATTGTAAGAAACTTCATCGATAAGAATTCTTTCAAAGAATTTATTCAATTTCCCTTTCATTTCATGAAAATCATCAGCCGAAGAAAGAAGTGCCATCATCTTTCTTTCCGAAACCTCCTCTTCTTTCTTTCGAAATACTTTTCCTATTTCAAACAACTTTACTTCCTTGAAATTCATTTCGTTGTCCCTCAGATTTCTCAAAAGACCCGGTAAAAGGGACGGTCTCAAATACTTGAATTCCAAGCTGACGGGTTTTTCCATTTCTATCAACTCCTTTCTATTAAAAGGAAAAGACATTTTCTCATTTATAAAAGAATAGTTGTAGCTTTCAAAAAATCCAAGAGCTTCCCATGACCTCTTTGAATCTTCCTCGGCAAGAAATTCTCCAGCCCTTTCACGAGGAACTATAATTTCCCTTGGAGGATCCTCTTTGATGTTCTCATAACCATAGGTCCTTCCGATTTCCTCCACTACATCCTCTTTTTCTTTTATGTCCAATCGAAAGTACGGAGGAATAACATAAAAAGCATTATTATTTCTTTGCACTTTAAATTCCAAACTTCTCAGTATCTTTTCCATGTTCTTTAAAGGAACCTCGACCCCCAATATATTTCTCACCTCTTCCGCCTCAAAACTTATTTCCGGCCTTCTTGTTTTTTCGGGATAATAATCAATCACTCCTTTCAAAGCCTTTCCTTTGGCTATATCACAAATCATTGCGACAGCTCTTTCCATGGCTACCTCTGCAAGCTCACAAGGAATTCCATATTCAAACCTCAAGGAAGCATCGGTTCTTATTCCAACACTTCGAGAACCCTTTCTTATTGACTTTGAATCAAAGTTGGCCGCTTCTAAATAGACAGTTTCAGTACTTTTATCAATCTCCGGAACAATACCCCCTTTTATGCCGGCAATTCCTATCGGAGAAAACTCATCTGCAATCACAAGAACATCTTCATCAAGTTCATATCTTTTTTCATCAAGAGTAACGATCTTTTCTCTTTTCTTTGCACGTCTAACAACCACCTTTTCCCCTTCTATCTTAGCGGCATCAAAGCCATGAAGAGGCTGGCCTGTTTCAAGCATTACGTAATTGGTTATATCAACCACATTATTTATAGGTTTAACGCCACAAGACCTAAGTCTCTTTTTTATATAAGAAGGTGACTCTCCCACCTTCACACCTTCAATTCCACGAAGCATATATCGATGACAATCATCCTTCACTTCCACATCAACCTTTCCGAATATCTCTTCTCTTCCTTCCTTCACTCTCCTTTCGGGAAGACTGTACTTCATTTCCGCAATAGCAGCTATCTCCCTTGCAACACCCATATGAGAGAGGCAATCACTTGCTCTACTGGAAAGAATATCTACATCCAAAACAAAATCATCTCTTGTTCTCTGAATCTCCTCCACTTCAAAGAAGTGCATCATCAGAAGGTCCGCAAGTTGGTCGGGAGGAGGAAGTTTTTCCTTAAAAAAAGATTGTATGAAGTCGTAAGATAATTTCATGCTTTTTTTCCTTAAAATTGCCTTAAGAATCTCAGGTCACCACTATAAAAAAGCCTTATGTCATCTATCTTGTGCTTGATCATTGCTATTCTGTCAATTCCAAGGCCGAAAGCGAATCCATTAAAATAAGAAGGGTCGACATCCGCACTCCTTAGAACGTTGGGATGAACCATTCCCGCTCCCATCACCTCGATCCAACCCGTCTTTTTGCATACCGAACAACCTTTCTTTTCACAAATAGAGCAGCTGACATCCACTTCAAAAGAAGGTTCCGTGAAAGGAAAAAAGGATGGTCTTAAGCGTATACCCACATCAGCATCAAAGAGTTCTTTGAAAAAATAACCGACAACAGATCTAAAATTGGCCACTGATATATTCTCGCCTACCATAAGCCCTTCCAATTGATAAAAGTTTATCTCATGAGAGCTGTCGGTAGCTTCGTTTCTAAATACTCTTCCCGGAACAATAATCCTGAAAGGAGGCTCTCTGTCTTTCATGTATCGCACTTGTACCGGAGAAGTATGAGTCCTCATTAAAAACCGTTCCTGAGAAGGAAGTTCTTCTCTGTTCTTTTGCTTTACAAAAAGCGTATCCTGCATCTCTCTTACAGGATGGTCCTCTTCAAAATTCAAAGCATCAAAGTTATACCATTCATTCTCAAGCTCCGGACCCTCGGCAATGGCAAAGCCCATACGAAGAAAAATTCTCTCGCATTTTTTTTGAAGCTTAGTGATGGGGTGAATACTCCCCAGTTCCACGTTTTTTCCGGGAAGAGTTATATCAAATTCTTTTTCTGCTTGAAAAACTTTTTCTTTTTCGTTCTCCAAAAGGTCAGAGATAAGTTTTCTTAATTCATTGGCCTTTTTTCCGATCTCGGCTTTTCTTTCCCCGGACAAATTCTTCAAAGAACAAAAAACAGAGGATAATTCCTCCTCTATATATCTTTTGCAGATCTTTTTCCTTTCTTTAGAACTATTTTCTTTTTTGACCTCCTTCAAGAAACGATCCTTTAGTTGGTCTATATCTTCCGATTTCATTCTTTTTACCATTTAATCTAATACCCTTTTACGGAAACATTCCTCCTATAAGAATGTGAAATACCAAAAGGAAACTGTACGTTAATTCTAGCTCAAAAACGCAATAAAATCAAACTTATTTAAAAAAAGAAACCCCTTGATAAAAGAGGTTTCGAGGGCGCGGCCGATGGGATTCGAACCCACGATCTCCTCCGTGACAGGGAGGCGCTTTAAGCCGGACTAAGCTACGGCCGCATGTTGCTTTATCATTCTTGAAATGAACAATGTGTCAGGGGTGGGATTCGAACCCACGGCCTAGGGCTTATGAGTCCCTCGCTCTAACCAACTGAGCTACCCTGACCCTCTGGAACACATATTTATAAGAATGTTGCGGGGCCAGGATTCGAACCTGGAACTTAGGGTTATGGGCCCTAAATGATACCATTTCACTACCCCGCTGTGTAATCAATCAAGGGAACTACAGCGTAATGCTACAAAATTAAAAAGAAATTGTCAATAATTAAAAGATCTGGAAATAACGAAAGGTCTCTTCGTAAACAGCAATAAGTTCCTTTGCTTCCTCTTTGGAAAGCCCTTTATTGGGGTCATATACAATATCTCTTCTCTCTTTGTGAGCTTCTTGCAAATCCTTGATATTGGGCACGATCTCTTCCGTTAATCCCTTGAGTTTCTCCAAAAGATCCTCTCCCTCATACCCGAGCTGAGAAAGAGCGTCGTTTAAAGCATCATCAGCCTCGATAACCGCAAGTTTTCGTTCTGATTCGTTCTCATGATTGGCATGAGACATTATCTCCCCCCAATCCTTTTTTATCTTAACATTCAAAAACGGTTTGGTTTTCTTTCTTTCCACAAAATCCTCTTTGAAACGATATGTTAAATAATCGCTCTTCATTAGAAGGTATAAAAGAATACCTACAAAAAACAAGGTAACAACGATAAACATCACCCGTAATGATTGCCATACAATAAAGAAGTCCGGAGAAATAAGTTCGGGATTGGCAATATGTATGAGGAATTCCTCAATATGTTCCGTTATTTCTGTGATCATTTCTTCCATATTTTTTCAAGTTTTTTGGATACATGAAATAAAATATCTTCATTGAATCTATCACCAATAACCTGCATGCCAACAGGAAGCCCCTTTCTCTCCCCACATGGAATCGAAAGAGCCGGAAGACCAGCAAGATTGGAAGTAACAGTGAAAATATCAGATAAATGCATTGAGAGCGGATCCTCCACCTTCTCTCCTATGTTAAAGGGAAGAGTAGGAGTTGCCGGAGCAAGTATGACATCCACCTTTTTAAAAGCATCGCTAAAATCACTTGCAATAAGATTCCTTACTTTTTGTGCCTTTATGTAATAAGCATCATAATATCCAGCAGAAAGAGTATATGTTCCCAATATTATTCTCCTTCTCGCCTCTTTTCCAAAGCCTCCTCCGCGATTCTTAAGATAAGCCTCCTCTATACTCTTTGCCGCAGGCCTATCAAATTCCAGTCCATATCTGATACCATCATAACGTGCCATGTTTGCCGAAACCTCGGAAGCCATGATGATCTCATAGGCAGGCAAAGCATATTCCGTATGAGGGAGATTAACATTAACTACTTCTATATCATTCTTCTCTATCTTTGATATGGCCTCCTTGATAGCGTCCTCAACCTCTTTCTCCATCCCTTCAACAAAATATTCTTCTGGAATTCCAACTTTTATACTCTTTGGTGCTTCTTTTTTCTCGAAGTTACTGGTCACCGAATCCTTTTCGTCCTTCCCTCTTATGGTTTCAAATATAAGTTGCGCATCCTCCACGCTATTAGCAAAAGGTCCTACCTGGTCAAATGAAGAGGCCATACTGATAACTCCATAACGCGACACAGTTCCATAAGTGGGCTTAAATCCCACTACTCCACAAAATGCCGCGGGCTGCCTTATGGAACCTCCCGTGTCAGAACCAAGAGCGGCATTGCACATCCCATCTTTTACTGCAACAGCGCAACCACCTGAAGAACCGCCGGGAACTTTTTCAAGGTCATAAGGGTTCCTTATTTCACCGAAAGCGGAATTCTCACTAGAAGAACCCATTGCAAACTCATCCATATTCGCCTTTCCTATGAATACTCCACCATTCCTCCTTATTTTTTCAATTACCGTAGCATCAAAGGGCGCCCTATAGTGCTCCAAAAGCTTAGACCCCGCAGTGCAACTTTCTCCTTTTATCAAAATATTATCTTTTATAGCAAAAACAGCACCATATAAAGGAAGTTCGCTGCTTACATTTTTTATTTTTTCGGATTGCTTTTCCATAACGGAAAGTAGCGCGTTGGTCTCTTCGTTCCTTTCTTTGATACGTGACAAAAATCCGGAAAGTAGCTCTTTATAAGAAATCTCTCCTTTTCTCAGTTTTTCTTGTGTTTCTTTGATAGTTGTTGCAACCATATTTTTATTACAGTATTGATTCAACTTTTAAATAATCATCCTTGTCCTTGCCCATTCTCATCATTTCTTTTTGAGTTTCTCTGTTTACCGTACACGGCTTATCCTCTCTTACCACATTCTTCAATTCCGGAAAATGAAACAAGGGTTCCACGTCCTCAGTATTGACGTTCTTAAGTTTTTGCACATACCCTAAAATAGATTCCAAATCCTCTCTGATCTCCTTGGCATCCTTATTGTCAAGTCTTATTCTGGAGAGAAAGGCAAGTTTTTCTATTTCTCTTTTTTCGATCATAGTTCTCAATTAAAAAATTTTTACTTGGGAGGTTCAAGATCCTCAGTTTCCAGAAATATCTCTGTGTGTTCATCAAGGTGCTCAAGAGCATACCCGGCTCCTCTCACAACCGCTGTTAAAGGATCGTCACCGACTTGCGTCTTTACTTTTGTTTCTTCCTCAATAAGCTTATCAAGTCCTTTGAGTAAACTTCCTCCCCCCAGGAGATATATTCCCTTGGACATAATGTCGGAAAGAAGCTCGGGAGGAACTTCTTCTATCGTATCTTTTATGGTACTTACTATCTCACCAACCGATTTTTCTATAGCTTTTCTTATATCGGCATCTGTAACAGTCACTTCTTCAGGAAGACCAGTAACCATATTTCTTCCCTTTATAGAAGACTCTGTTTTTTCTTCCATGGGAATTGCAGATCCTATTCTCATCTTGACTTCTTCCGCAGTCCTTTCACCAATAAATAATTTATACTCCTTTTCCGCAAAATTTATTATATCCTCATTGAGCTTATCACCTGCAATTCGTAAACTTTTGGATCTTACGATCCCTCCCAAGGACATTACTGCCACTTCCGTTGTCCCTCCTCCAATATCAACCACAAAATTTCCTCCCGGATCCTGAATAGGAAGCCTCACTCCGATGGCTGCCGCCATAGGCTCCTCGATCAAATAAACCTTTCCAGCTCCCGCGTTCTTTCCCGCATCTTCTACTGCTCTTCTCTCTACTTCCGTAACACCGCAAGGGATTCCTATTACCACTTTGGGACGAGGATGGAATGAAAATCCTTGAGCGTCACTTGCCTTTTCTATGAAATAACGAAGCATGTGCTCAGTGACATCAAAATCGGAAACTACTCCCGCTACAAGAGGTCTGGTTGCAACAATATGCCCCGGAGTCTTTCCAACCATCTTTCGTGCCTCCTCTCCTATGGCCAAAACCTGTCCTGTCTTATTATTAACGGCAACCACAGAAGGCTCCGAAAGAATGATCCCTTTTCCTTTTACATAAACCAAACAATTGGCCGTTCCAAGATCAATGCCAATATCCATGGAAAATTTATTAAATATTTTGTTCAACATAAGACACTATTTCCTCTATTTTAATAAGCTCTGCTTCTTTCTCTGTTCTTTTTTTGAATTCCACTGAATCACTTCGTAAAGTTTTTTCACTAACAACAATCCTAACAGGAATACCCATCAGGTCACTCTCTGCAAACTTTTCTCCGGGACTACTATCACGATCATCAAGGAGCACTTCCATTCCTGCATCAATCAACTTTTGATATATCTTTTCCGCTTCCTCATTCTTCTCCAAAGAAATAATATGAACAGAAAAAGGGGATATCTCCTTGGGCCAAACAATACCTTTTTCATCGGAAAGAATTTCAACCACCGCTCCCATTGCTCGACTAACTCCGATTCCATAACATCCCATGAATACCGGTCTTTCTTCACCATTCTTGCTCTTGTAAGTCAAAGAAAAGGGGTCTGAAAATCTGGTATTCAAAGGAAAGATGTTACCAACCTCGATCGCCCTTTCTTTTCGCAACTCATTTTTATTTTTCTCACAAGAAGGACAACAGGGGTTTTCTTCTATTATTTCCTCGTTTATCCCTACATTACATTCCTTACAAAGATAAACGTCATCTTCTCCTGATTCAGTAATCGTTTGGAACTCATGGGAATAATCGGAAAAAGTTCCTCCTGATGCAAAAGTAAGGTAAGTCCTGTCACCTATCCCAAGTCTATTAAAAATACTATGGTATGCTTCTTTGGATCTCTCATAGTATTCCGCAAGACACTCTTCGTCCTCATGGAAAGAGTAAAGATCCTTCATTAAAAATTCTCTTCCTCTGAGTATTCCCGACTTTGCTCGTAACTCGTTCCTGAACTTTGTTTGTATTTGAAAAACTCCCAGGGGAAGATCCCTGTAAGAAGAAATAAATTTTTTTAAAAGAGGAACAACTATTTCTTCATGACTTTGCCCCAAGACAAGTTTCCCCCCGCCGTTAAGATCGGTATGAAAAAGAACGTCCATCTCGCTCCTTCCAGTAGCTTTATAATTTTCCAAAGGATGAAGAGCGGGCATAAGAACCTCTTGGGCTCCTAACTTTGTTCTCATTTCTTCTCTTATTATGTTCTCTATCTTTTTTAAAACTTTCAATCCCATGGGTAAATAAGAATAAACCCCTGCCATTTCTTTGTTAACAAATCCACCCCTTAAAAGAAGTTGCGCGTTCAGTGAAGGCTCTCCTTTTATTTCTTCTTTTTTGGTTCTGATAAAAAATGATGATTGTCTCATGGTTTGTTTAATTTATGAGTCCTACTATATCCCCATAGGTTATATAGATCATAAAACTGATGAGCAAAAGAAAAAAAGCTGCATTCAACCCCTGCTCCACTTTCTGAGGAATAGGAGCGCCTTTTAATTTTTCTATGAGTAAAAAGAACAACCTGCCTCCATCAAGCGCCGGAATGGGAAGTATGTTTATCACCGCAAGTACAGATGCTATTACAGCCACAAAGTAAAGATAATCTCCAACACCTCTGTCCATAGCATCAAGTGCCATACTTCCTATCATGACGGGTCCCCCTACTTCCATCCCTTCAGGTAATCCCTCGCCGGAAAACACTCCTTGGGCAAGCAAACCAAGCCCTTTCACTTGAAAAGCACTGACACGGAACGTTTCTTTTGGTCCTTCCACCAGAGAGGCAAAAAGGCTCATTCTTTCCATTCTATAGTTCCCTACAAAAAAACTTTCCAAGAATTTTTCTTGTTTGCCGTCCAGAGAGATCACTTCCTTTTTTTCGCCTCTTTTTACCGTAATAGTTTCCGCTCCCTCCTTTATCCTTTCTTTTAAAATACTTCCTTGGACAACTTTTTCTCCATCCACTTCAACCACCTCCTCTTCGACCCTCATATCGTCAAAAGATTCTACATCAAAGCTTTTCGCTGCCACTATTAGCACAGTGCCCTCCTTGCTTGAACCTTCCTCCACTAAAGCTGCCTTGCCCCAGGAAAAGAATACAAGGCTAAATATCAGGGCTGCCAGCACCCAGAAACTAACCACTCCCGCTACAATTATGATCGCCCTCTGCCAAATGGGTTTTTCAGAAAAACTACCCTTTTCCCCTGATCTCTCCTCCTCTCCTTTCATTCTAACAAACCCTCCAAGAGGTATTAAATTCAAAGAATATATCGTCTCACCCAACTTCTTTCCCAACACCCTTGGTGGAATTCCTATTCCGAACTCCTCCACTTTGACTCCGTATCTGCGAGCAAAAATAAAATGCCCAAGCTCATGCAGGGTTATAAGGAGTACTAAGCTAAGAATGATTATCACTATATTCATGATTTTATTTCTTCTTCTTTGTTTTTGGCGACCTCTTCCAGTTTTTCATTATATTCATCAATCACCTTTTGAAGTTCATCCTTTGCCTTATACTTGTCATCCTCCATTATTTCCCCGTCCTTGCAACCATCTTGTATCTTTTTCCAAGCTTCTTCTCGCGCCTTCCTTAAAACAACTCTTGCTTCCTCTTTCTTTCCCGAAAGGATCCTTAAAAGCTCCTTTCTATACTCCTCTGTAAGAGGAGGAAGTGTTATTCTTATTTGATTTCCCTCTACCACGGGACTGAGGTCGGTTTCCGATTTTTGTATTCCTGCCACAATATCCTTTGTATAACTCTTATCCCACGGTTGAATAAGTATTTGTCTTTTCTCGGGACAAGAGATCGCCGCAAGTTGCTTTAACGGCATTTTTTGATCAAAACAATTTACTACTACATCCTCTACCAAAGAAGGGGTTGCTCTGTCGGTTCTCACTCTTTTTATATCTTCCGTAAAATAATCCACCGCCTTTTGCATTTCGGGTTTTACTTCCTCTATGATTTTTTTGTAGTCAGACATATTTGGTCTTTTGTTATAATGATTTTAAAAATAAATTCATTCTTAATGGATATCACCTCTGTCCATCAGCAAGTTTGCAATTTTATTGCTATCCTCTCAAGAGCAAGTTGCTTATTTATATTTGTTTTTGAATAGAGAAACAGTGTTCTCTCTATTTCCTTTATAACCTCTCTGTGACTATCAGTGCACTTCCCCTCTTCTAAGCTCCTCTTCATACCATCTTTAGTAATCCTCAGGAGGTGCGATAAAAATTCTTCCGTTCTTTCTTCTTTTATCACTTTCTTTATTGTAGAAAAACGCTCTGAAATATCCCCTTCCACAACTTTTTTTGCCTCCTCTTTTCTTGATTCCATTCTCTCTTTTTCCCGGGAACAATTCTTGCATTTTATCGCCAATCCGGGCCTTCCCACAGAAAGAAATGCCGCCTCCTTGTCTGACAAAGACTCTGCAATCTCCTCTTGAGGAACAAAGGAGAACTTGAAACAAAAAGTTCTGGAAGTGATAGTGGGCAACAATACTCGCGGATACTCTGTAATAAGAATTATCAAGGTGTCCTGCGGGGGTTCTTCAAGCACCTTCAAAAGAGAATTTTGTGCTTGAAGATTCATAAGATGAGCATTATCTATCAAGACCCCCTTGAGTCGTGCCTTAACTCCTTTATGGGAAATTCTCTCCATCATTTCTTCTACCTGACCAAGATGTATCTCTTTGCCTTGAGGAGCTACGCGGAACACATCGGGGTGCACATTCTCTTCTATTGCCCTGCAGTTATCACATATTCCACAGGAAGCCTCCTTAAGGCAATTTATCATCTTCAAGAACCAGTTGGCAACCACTTTCTTTCCCGTACCCTCGGGACCTGAAAAAAGAAGGGAATGAGGAATCTGACCTCTTTTGTGTAAAGCTTGCAATCTTTGGATTTGTTTTTTGTGGCCAATAATCATCTACTATTTGCTCATCATGCTTTTTTTATAAGCATCCAAATTATCAAGCACCGCTCCCGCCCCTTTTGCCACGGACAAAAGAGCATCTTCTGCAACAAAAGAAGGCACTCCCGTCTTTTCAGTAATAAGTACGTCTATATTTCTAAGAAGTGCTCCTCCTCCCGTTAATATCATTCCTTTATCCATGATATCCGCCGATAGCTCGGGAGGAGTTTCTCTCAAAACCTGCTTAATAACTTTTACTATTTCCTCCATTGTGCCCAAAGTGGCCTCATAAACTTCTCCCGAAGAAACTTTGATGGTTTTGGGTAATCCGGAAACAAGATCTCTTCCTCTTACCTCCATCTCCATTTCCTCGTTTTCCGCAATAGCCGTTCCTATAGTAGTCTTAACTTCTTCTACACTTTTTTCTCCGAGAGCAACATTATGTTTATTCTTCACGTAATTTGATATCTCGAAATCCATACTGTCACCTGCCACTCTCAAAGAACGCGCAACAACGATACCTCCCAAAGAGATTACTGCTATTTCCGTGGTTCCCCCTCCTATGTCAACCACCATATGCCCCGCACAAGATTCAATGGGAATTCCCGCTCCAATTGCTGCCAAAATAGGTTCTTTGACAGCATACACGGCTCTCGCTCCTGCAGAAACCCCCGCTTCGACCACCGCTCTCTTTTCCGTAGAAGTGATCCCGGCAGGCACACCGATCATAAGCTCTGGTTTGATGAATTTAAGGCCAGGAGACTTCTTTATAAAATGAGTTAGCATGGCCTCCGTTATTCTGTATTCAGCAATAACCCCGTCACGCAGAGGACGATAAACTCTTATCTCATCAGGAGTTCTTCCCGTCATTTCTTTAGCCTCTTTTCCTACAGCAAGTATCTTGTTCTCATAAACGCTAACCGCCACCACCGAAGGTTCGTTCAAAATTATTTCTTTCCCGGGGGCAAAAACAAGTGAATTGCAGGTCCCTAAATCTATTCCTATTTTACGTGAAAACATAATTTGTTAATTTTCAATTTTTGGAAGATTTTCAATATTTTAACCAAAGTAGGAAATCAAGAAGAGCACATTGCTAAGAATTCTTGACTCTTTTTATCTTGGCTCCTAACTCACAAAGCCTTTTTTCTATCTCCTCATAACCTCTATCAGCTTGAGAAATGTCTCGTATTACCGTGGTTCCTTCCGCAACTAGTCCGGCAATAATAAGAGCCGCACCCGCTCTAAGGTCCAAAGGATCAAGTTTTACACCGTGCAATCTCGTAGGACCGTTTATTATAGCTCTATGAGGATCACAAACCACTATTTCCGCTCCCATTTTATTGAGTTGCTCCAAGTACTTCAATCTCCCTTCATAAAGAGGATCATGAATAAGAGTAAGTCCTTCAGCCTGTGTAGAAAGAACTCCTAACGGTGCTTGCAGGTCGGTAGGAATGCCCGGATAAGGTAGCGTTTGGATCTTGTTTATACAAAGCTTGGAAGGTGAAACGACAACGTCGTTTCCTTTGACCTTTATTTTTCCTCCGCAACTCTTCAGTTTTGATATAAAAAGTTTTAAGTGTTCAACAGGAACATTTTTGATCTTTACCTCCCCCTTGGCAGCCAGAGCAAGGAGTATGAAAGTCCCCGCCTCCACATAATCGTAAGAGATAAAGTGCTGCGCTCCTCCAAGGCGATCCTTTCCTTTTACTTCAATGATGTTTGTTCCCTCTCCTTTTATATCCGCCCCCAATTTTTTAAGAAATCTTGCCAAATCCTGAACATGAGGTTCAGCAGCCGCTATATTTATAACAGTCTCTCCTTTTGCCAAGGTAGCAGCCATAAGCACATTCTCCGTTGCTGTTACAGAGAACTCGTCAAGAACTATTTCTTTTCCTTTAATTCTTTCATTTGCAGTAAAATGATAAACATTGGAGCTTCTAGATCCATTCTTTTTAAGGCCGAATTCCGTGATCTTGACCCCCATTTCAGAAAAAGCATCGAGATGAGTGTCTATGGAACGAGATCCAATAACACAACCTCCCGGCTGAGGAATCTTTACGAATCCAAAGCGTGCAACAAGCGGCCCCACAAGAAGAATGGAGGATCTCATCTTATTGACAAGATCAAAATTAAGATTTTCGGGTCTTATATTCTTGGCTGTGATCCTTACTTTCCTCTTTTCCAAGAACTCTACTTCCGCACCCAGTCTCTCAATGATCTCGAGCATTTTCTTTACGTCATCCACAAGAGGAATGTTGTCCAGAGTGCAGGGAGAAGAGGTTAGAAGGGTGGCAGCAATAATAGGGGTAGCAGCATTCTTTGATCCTCGTACATCTATTGATCCTTTCAGTTTACTTTTTCCCTCAATAATTAATTTGTCAGCCATAATAAATTCAAACGGACAAACGAATGACAAAGCCTGCCCTGGTTTATTGGTCAATTATTGCTTTGTTATTATATTACAGAGCATTCCAAATGGCAACTGAAGGATGAAAAAAGCGTTGCAGCACCAGGCATTACAACGCTCACAATATCCGTTCATCGTTCCTTTACTTTTTTTTCTAACTTAAAAACTACCGCTTCCTCCACTGAGGAGCTCTTCTTGCTCTTCTTAGACCGGGCTTTTTCCTCTCTCTCATTCGCGGATCCCTTGTGAGATAACCAGCTGTCTTCAGTTGCTTTCGCAAATTTTCATCAAAGTTCATTAGTGCCCTTGCTATCCCATGCCTCACAGCTTCCGATTGAGACTTCTTTCCTCCCCCAAAAACCTTTACAGAAACAAGAAACTTATCCGAAAGACCAAGTTTTTCAAGAGGATCGCTTGCTGTCTTCCTTAAGCTGAACTCGGAAAAATAATTATCAAGATCAAGGCCATTCACCGAAAAGCCTCCCTTCTTTTTTTCATACAACCGAACTATGGAAGTAGAGGTCTTTCTTCTTCCCACTCCTTGATAGAACTTAGCAGAGGATTTTTTCTCTTTAGTAGCCATAATTTATTCGATTTTAAGTCTTTTTATTCTTTCCTTCCTTAACTTGTTCTTGGGAAGCATCCCATAAACAGCCTTTTTAAGCGCCGCACCGGAATCTTTCTCGATAAGCTTATTATAGGGCGTCTTCTTGAGACCTCCCGGATATCCCGTATGATGATAATATATCTTATCTTCCTCCTTTTTCCCTGTAAGGGTCATGCTCTCTATATTTTGAACTTTTACAAAGTCCCCCTTGTCTCTGTTGGGAACATAGTCCTCCTTATGCTTTCCCATAAGCAAGACAGCAATCTGAGAGGCAAGCCTTCCCAAGGGTTTTTTTGAAGCGTCAATTGTATGTACTTTTCTTTCTTCCATATTTTTCCCTTCTAAATATTTACTTACACGAATTCAATAATGGCCATCCTTGCTCCATCCTCTTTGCGAGGATTGGCCTTTATTATCCTTGTATACCCCCCTGATCTCTCCTTGTACCTCGGCGCTATCTCTTTTATCAACTTCTCCGCAATCTCGTCAGACAACCTACTGGCCAAGACCCTTCTGTTTTTGATATTATCCTCCTTTGCCCTGGTGATAAGTTTCTCAATGAAAGAACGAAGCTCTTTGGCTTTAGCCTCCGTAGTTTTTATCTTTTCATTCATAACAAGAGCTCGCGAGAGAGAAACGAGAAGAGCACGCCTCTGATCCCTTTTCCTTCCAAATCTTCTTTTGTTCTTTATTCTTGGCATACAATAACCGATTACTCTTTTATTTTAAGTTGAAATCCCTTCTTTTTTAAAGCTTTTTTTATTTCTTCAACTCCCTTCTTTCCCATTCCTTTGAAAGATAAAAGTCCTTCCTCCGTGAACTTTGAAAGGTCTTCCGCCTCTTTTATCCCATTATCCTTTAAAATATTGGTTATGCGAGTTGAAATGCCCAATTCTTCTATTGCCATTGCTGAGTCACCAGCTTCCTTGGGTACTTCTCCCGCTTCTTTTTCGTCTTTCTTGACTTCCTCTTCTTCAAAGGAAGAGACCAATGAAAAATGTCTGGAAAGTATATCCGCTGCACTCGAAAAGGCTTCCTCGGGGGCAATCGTTCCATCAGTTTCAACCTCCATGTACAGTCGGTCAAAATCGGTTCGTTTTCCCACTCTCATATTTTCCACATGAAAACTGGCACGTTTAACAGGGGTAAAGATAGAATCAATAAGTATTTGACCTACCTCCAATTTCTCCTCCTTTCTATCTTCTGCGGAAGAATACCCTATTCCCCTTTCTATTCCTACTTCCATCTCTAAAGAAGCGTTCTTGCTTGTCAGTGTTGCAATGTGAGCATCCGGGTTCTTTAGTTCCACCTGACTCGGGAGATTGAAGTCAGACCCCTTTACCTCTTTTTCTCCTTTAACCTTCAGCTTTGCAACCTGCTCCTCATCGGAGTAAACTCGAAAACGAAGCTCTTTCAAGTTAAGAATCACTGTGATAACATCTTCTATTGCTCCCGATATGGTAGAGAACTCATGATTAACTCCATTTATCTTCACTTTGGTAATTGCAGCACCTCCCAAAGAAGACAACAGAACCCGACGCATGCTATTCCCTACGGTAACACCATACCCCGGATAAAGAGATTCCACTTTAAAGAGGGCTTTATTCTCTGCCTTCTTTTCTACAATTTTAGGTTTTGATGGTAACGGAATCATCATAAGTATGATTTAGATATTTTAATAAACTTGCTCTAAAACTATCGTGAATAGAACTCAAATATAGATGATATTTCTACGGGAGGAGCTATATCCTCCACCACCGCTTCACCAGTTTTCTTGGCTTCCATTTTCTTTTTATCAAGAGAAATCCAAGAAGGTGGCGTGAAATTCTTCATTCTTTCCTCAAAATCCTCAAAATCCCTTCGGTTCTTTTTTCCGGAACGTACAGAAATAACATCTCCCACTTTCAATTGATAAGAAGGTCTATCCACGGGCCTTTCATTAACATTGAAGAATCCGTGATTTATCATCTGCCTTGCCTTGGACCTAGAATCCGCAAATCCAGCACGATAGACTGTATTATCCAATCTGGATTCCAATTTTTTCAATAACTGATCTCCCGCTGCCTCTGACCTTTCTTGCTTTCTTATGATCGATTTAACATATTTGAGAAGCTGCTTTTCCTTGAGATCATACCAATAACGCAACTTTTGCTTCTCTGTAAGCTCCTTTCCGTATTGAGACAAAGGTCCTTTCCTTCTTTTTGGTTTCTCGCCGGGAGAATAGGGTTTCTTGATCATCGGACATTTTTGAGAATCACATTTTTCCCCTTTTAGAAAAAGTTTAGCCCCGACCCGACGACATTTTTTACATTCTGGACTTTTTTTCATATTCTATGAATTTTTAACTACACTCTCCTTGCCTTCCTCGGACGGCATCCATTATGAGGAATGGGAGTAATATCTTTTATTGAATTAATGGTCATATTCCTTGACGCCAAAGCACGAAGCGCTGAAGACCTTCCGGTTCCCACACCTTTGACATAAATATCAACCTCCTTTACACCCAGCTTTTCCGCTTTTTCCGCAATTACACCAGCCACTTCCGAAGCAGCAAAGGGAGTAGCTTTCTTGGTGCCTTTAAAGCCCAAGCTGCCGGCACTGGCCCATGCTAAAACCCTCCCTTCTCTATCGGTGATATTCATCATCGTATTGTTGTAAGAAGCAGATATATAAATACAACCGTAATCGATACTCTTTCTTCTTTTTACCTTTCCTTTCTTCTCCTTTTTTGCTTCCTCTATTTTTTCCCTTTCCTCAAGAAGTTCTTTTTCTGTTTTTTCAACTACTCTTTTTTTTCCCATATTCTATATAGAAATGAATTACGTTCAATTTACCTGTTTATTTAGGAGCCGGAGGAGCCTTCTTTCCGGAACCCGCGATTTTCCTTACATTCCCTCTTACTGTTCGACTGTTTGTACGAGTATTTTGACCTCTGACAGGAAGACTCTTTTTATGACGCATGCCCCGATAGCATTCAATACGTCTTAACCTGTCAACAGCCTCCCTTCTCTCTCTTCTTAACTCTCCCTCTGTTTTATATTTCCTCTCGATAGCTTCTCTCAATTTCTTTGTCTCATTATCAGTAAGATCACTGACTCTTTTTGATTCATTGATCTTTGCTTCCTTCAGGATTTTCTTGCTAAGCGAGTTTCCAATACCGTAAATGTAGGTAAGGGAAATTACCACTCTCTTTTCCTTTGGTATGCTTATTCCGGCAATTCGCATGTTCTTTGATTTTATTTAGATGATTTTTCTTTCGTGAGAAATTTATCCCTGTCTCTGCTTGTGCTTCTTATTCTTACAGATAACATAAACACGGTTACCTCTTCTGATAACCTTACAATCCTTACAAATTCTTTTTACTGAAGATTGGACTTTCATAGATAAGCTTCATAAAACAACGCAGAATTCCATAGAAAAATAAAAATCCTGCGTAACGCATTTTAAATTCTTGCATGAGATTTGAGCAAGAAGATTCTACCCACGATAAACGATTCTGCCCTTGGTGTTGTCATAATCGCTCATCTCTACCGTAACCTTATCTCCGGGAAGCACCTTTATTCTGTGCACCCTCAGTTTTCCTGCAAGATGCGCATTGATCTCCGTGCCATCATCAAGCCTAACCTTGAAATGTGTATTTGGCAAAGCTTCCAAGACAATTCCTTTTTGTTTACTGGTAGAACTCATTTACAGTCTGAAAGAATAACAAGTTTTTAAAATTTTGTCAAACCCGCTTGATAAACAAATATGCTTTCCTTATTGGCAATAAGGTTCTATGGTCAAAAATCCAATTCTATTCTTATTCTATCAGGATTATTCGCAACTCTGGAAAGTCCAAACGGGAAAGTCCTTATGCTTAAATCATCCACTTCCAATTCTTCTCTTAGTACCTTCTCCGCTTCTTTGAAATCAAGACCGATTATCTCTCTTTTTACCCTCTCCCTGTCAATATCCTTATAAATTTCACCATAAAAATTCATGGTAGCATCCCCTTCTTTATCTTCAAAGTTTATTCTTTTAAGGTTAAAAGAAATTTTGTCATCTTCTTTGCGCCAAGTATGATCTTCCGGCAAAATTTCATAGATAAAATCATAGACACTATCCTTTTCTATTCCCATTGCCCTTACTCTGATCCTCAACTTGAAGTCGAAAGTGTCTTCATCCTCTTTTTCCTCAAAATCTCTTTCTATAACTTCCGCGGTATATTGCGCATCCATTCCAAGATAGTAATTCTCTCCATATTCTTCATCTATCCTTTCTCTTCCCCTACTTGAAAGTTCGTTCAACATTTCTTTTTCCGCATTTTCCATAGTCCTCTCATCCAAATAAGGAACTTCTTTTGAGAAACCTTCCTTCTTCAAGTTAAAGGACTTACCCTTAACTCTTCCGTACAATCCGGTTCCTTCAAGTCCCGGCAGGGCAAAGCTGGAGTTCTCCGAAAGATTGTAATCTTCCCCTGTTTCTGCCGCAATTGCATCTACCCATGCACACCCGTCATTTTCATGAACACCCGGTAACACGAAGGATTCGGTAGCTTCAAACAACTTCCCTTCGTCGGAGATAAATCTTGTTCTTTCTACATACTTCCTCGGAGAATCTGAGTAATCTTGGCAAACTTTTATCTCTCCCTCTGCTCTTTCTTCCATGGTTCTTGTTTCTTCTATAGGGAATTCTCTTGACCCTTCCAAGGTCTCACTCAACAATATACCTCTAACCTCGCCGGTTCCCACTGATCCGGATCCGCGCACCAATAACTCCCTTGCTTCCTCAATAGTAACAGTAGAAGGACTCGCAACTACTACCGTTCCATAAGAAGAATAATACAAATAACCTCCAACAATCACCAATAAAAAGAGTAAACCAAGGATCCATTTTCCTTTACCACCTCTTTCTCTTTTTTCTTTCGCATGAACGTTCCCTGTTACCGTCCCTTCTCCGGAGGGGGGATATATATCAATTACTTTTTTTCTCATTTTCCTTGTCCTTTGATTATGCTTGTAATAACAATCTACATCATTTGGTTTAAAATGGCAATTGTAACGCTTTAAGAGAAAGAATCTCTAAAGAAGTACTGCCTTTATCCTTCTTACTCCTGAAGAGCAAGCCTCCTCTTTCTTTATTGAAAATTTTCCAAGCTCAGAGGTTCTTTTCACATGAGGCCCGGTACATATCTCTTTGGAATAAACATCTCCTTTTTCGTCATGAATAGAGTAAACCCATACTTTCGAGGGATATTTTTCTCTAAAAGAGGCAAGCGCTCCCACTTCTAAAGCATCGTCAAGCTTCATTTCTTCCTTTTTTACAAGCAGATCCTTTTTTATCATTTCATTGACCAGCTCCTCCACTCGTTTTTTCTCCTCTTCTGTTATTTTTCTGTCAAAGGAAAAATCAAATCGCAACCTCTCAGAAGTAATATTGCTTCCTTCCTGATATACATCACTGCCTAAAATCTTTCTCAGAGAAGCAAGCAAAAGATGGGTAGCGGTGTGAAGCTTGATCGTCTCATCATTATTTTCTCCAAGTCCGCTTTTAAAAGATCCTGCAGAATACTCCCGCGAAAGTTCTTTATGTTTTTCCATTTCCCGATAGAATCCTTCCTTGTCAACTCCCTGGCCTCTTTCCAGAGCCATCTCCTCTGTGAGCTCTATTGGAAATCCATACGTTTGATATAAGAAAGCCGCTTCCTCACCGCTTATCTCTTTCTTTTCATTTAACTTATGGAATTCCTTGAGCCCTTTCTTTAATGTTCTTTGAAATTCACTTCCTTCTTTTTCCAGGTTCTCATAGATATGATCAGCATTCTTCTCTATTTCCGGGTAGATATCCTTATACACCTCAACAACCCTTTCCGCAACCGCACTCAACCACCTATCGGAAGTAATGTCCAGTTGTCTTCCGTGCCTGATAGCTCTTCTTATAAGACGTCTTACAAAATAACCTTGTTCCTTGTTGGAAGGAGTCACACCTCTTTCATCGCCCAGGATGAAAGTTGCCGCTTTGATGTGATCGGCAATGATCTCAAAAGATCGCACCATATCTCTGTAGTTACAAGAAGAGAGCTTTTCGATCTCTTTAATGATGGGAAGAAAAATGTCCGCTTCAAAAATACTTGTTTTACCCTGAGTTATCATAGCAAGCCTTTCAAGGCCTCCTCCAAAATCAACATTCTGCTTGGGAAGCTTTTCAAAGCCATTCTCCTTTTTGATAAACTCTATGAAAACACTATTCCCTATTTCTATAAAACGTCCACAATCACAATTTATATGACAAGGATTGTCCTTGAAGGGGGATCTTTTGTGGTGCCCCAGATCTTCTCCGAGGTCGTAAAATACCTCACTATCCGGCCCTCCAGGCTCTCCGGGTGGCATATTCTCCGGAACACCCGCTCGAGACCACCAATTCTCTTTGTCAGGATAATAAAAGATTCGCCCTCCTTTCATTCCCTCTTTCTCGGCAAAATCAACATCTTTTGCTTCCACACCCCTCTTTTTGAAGATATTCTTCCATATCCTGACCGAATCTTTATCTCTCTCTATTCCCGTATCGGGGTTACCTCTATGCACAGAAACATAAAGTCTGCCGGGGTCCAAGCCAAGCTCATCAACAAAAAATTCAAAAGCCCACTTGAGTTGCTCTTCCTTGAAATAATCTCCCAAAGACCAATTTCCAAGCATCTCAAAAAAAGTGGTATGCCTCATGTCCCCTATTTCCTCTATATCATCACTTCTGAAACATTTTTGATAATTAACCAAACGTTTTCCTTCGGGATGCTCCTCTCCCAATAAATAAGGAACAAGAGGGAACATTCCCGAATTAACAAAGAGAAGAGTGGAGTCTTTGTCGGGAACAAGGGGAGCGGACGGGATCTGAGCATGATCCTTTTTCTTATAGAATTCCAAAAACTTTTCTCTTATTTCCTTGCTTTTCATAAAATAAATTATGTATATCTATCAGCCAAATTAGAGGCCACAAACCCTTCCGGTTTGATCTTGGGTTCAAATCCGTTGCCTCGAATGAAATTGGTAACCTCTTTTATCATGCTTTTAGTTCTTCCATTCTCACCTATATCAGCATGAATATAAAAAACATCGGAGAAGTTCAAGGCATCTTTTAGTTCCAGAGCCATCTTACAAGAAAGAAAAACCTCTTCCATCACCCTTTCCCTTGTGTTATGAAACCTTTTGCGGGAATAACTGGTCTTCCTGAGAAAGAAACGTCCTCCCCTTCCAATCCTAAGCACAACAACCGCAACCGGAAAATGCGGAGTGCCGGAAGAAGGTGAGTCAGAGCCTACTATTATACTGTACTCTCCAGGTTCTTCCATGTAATCAAGAATCTCTTTCGCCACTTCTTTAAAGCTCAGAAAACCTTTTGTTGGATTAAAAAAATCTTTCTTCATAAAGACAAGTTTATCAAAATTTCCATACTCTCTTCAATAATAACTACCAGCCCAGTTTTTGCAAGATGATATTGAATTTATCACTTTCAAGGGAAGCCCCTCCGACAAGAAGACCGTCAAAACCAGCTTCTTCAATATAGCAAGCAGCATTTTCCGGTCCAACGCTTCCGCCATAAAGAAAAGAAGGGACTATATTCGATCTCTTGCTTCTTATGAATTCCTTGATATGCTCTCTCCTCTTCTTTGCTAAACCGGGAGAACAAGCCTCCCCTGTTCCGATCGCAAAAACCGGTTCGTAGGCTATTATCACATTATCCTCCAAATATTCCACTATATCACCAAGTTGCTCCTCTAACACTCTCTCGGCGTCATCCTTTTTACTATTCTCTCCCACGCACAATATCGGGGATAGCCCGGCATCAAGAACAGCCTTCAATTTATCTTTGATAATACCCGGTAGTTCATTGAAAACTCTTCTTCTTTCAGAATGTCCCACTATTACATACCGGCAACCGACATTACCAAGCATAAGAGGAGATATTTCTCCTGTAAATGATCCGCTGCTTTCTAAGTAACAATCTTGTGCTCCGAGCTCTGCATTCTTGATATTCATTTTTACAGCCTCCATAAAAACAAAAGGAGGGCAAATGACTACTCCCTTTTCATCCGATGAGAGAGATATATCTCTTGCCTCATGGAGAGAAGTAGGATTCATTTTCCAGTTTGCTACTACAAGTGGTCTTTTCATAAAAGATGATCATGTGAAAACCCAAATAATTAGAGAGGAGTTTACCCGAAACTCATGACGCCACAAACATTTATTCCCTCATTTTACTGCTCCCTAAGATATTCAGCCGCTTTTTCCGGTTTGATAGTGGATATTTCCATCCTGGCTCCAAGCTCAAATCCCGCCCAAACATCTGTTTTGGGAAGTATTGTCCAGTGCCAGTGATAATAATCATGATTCATTCCGTCATGAGGAGCACAATGAAGATAGAAATTATAAGGAGGATCATTCAAGCCCTTATAGAGCTTGGAAAGTATTTTACTGAAAGCATCGGCCAATTGATCAAGCTCCTCATCTGTGATCTCCTCAAAATAGGCAAGGTGTTTTTTGGGAGATACGATCGCTTGAAAGGCTGCTTTTGAGGCAAAGGGGCAAACTACCAAGAAAAGATCATTCTCATAAACCACTCTTTCTTTTCTTTTCATTTCCCATTCGTTCATTTGACAATAGATACAATCCTTCTTCTCCCTGTGATAATTCTTCACTTTTGAGAGCGCTTTATTCAAATCAACATCTATGAGTGGAGTAGTGATTATTTGGGAATGAGGATGAGTTATAGAAGCGCCCGCTTCTGCTCCATGATTGTGAAAAATGGAAACATAATTTACATGCTTCTTTTGCTTCAGCTCCAAATATCTTTCCTTGTAAAGCGCAAACACCTCTCTTACTTTGTCAACAGGTAATTCTCCCATGGACTTATGGTGATCACGCGTGATCACCACTTCGTGGTATCCCACTGCATTCATTGTAAGATACAAGCTGTTCTCGTACCTCTTGTTCAAGTCATCGGAAGGAAGAAATGCCGGGAACTTATTGGGAATGGAAACAGCACTCCAGTTCTCGGTAACCTCTTCCACCTTTTGTCCATTCTCAAAAACAGTAAGAGCGTTCTTTATGGTATTGAAATCACAGAAAGGACAATCCTTGTCCGCACTCTCTTCTTTGCTTCTTTTTTCCTTCTGAAACATCTCGGGACGCTTGGCACGCCCGGAAGCTACCACTACCCACTCCCCTGAAGAAATATCATAACGAAGTTGCGAAGGAAATTCTTCTTTCTCTTCTTTGTTTTTTGAATCCCCGCTTTGTTCATTCATAGCTTCATTATACAAAATGAAAATTTAAATTCAAACGATCAGTCGATTCCTGTTATGACTTTTGTTCCTTTTTCTGTTATGGCTATCGTATGCTCAAAATGAGCTGAAAGCGAGCCATCCGCCGTTTTTATCGCCATGCCATCATCATGCTCTTTTATATAAGGGCTTCCTGTTGAGAACATCGGCTCAATGCAAAAAACCGCCCCTTTTACCAGTTTCGCTCCTTTTCTTCTCTTCCCTTCATTCAACACTTGAGGTTCCTCGTGAACTTCTTTTCCTATTCCATGCCCGCAAAGTCCCTTTATCACATAAAAACCGCTTTTTTTTGCGTGTCTTGATATTGTATTTCCAACATCTCCCAAAGTATTGCCCTCTCGAGAGTTCTTAATCCCTCTTTTGAGAGATTTCTTGGTTTCCCTTAACAGACGCAATACCTCTCCTTGGCAATCCCCTATGGGAACAGTGACAGCCATGTCAGTATGAAACCCCTTATAGAAAAATCCCAGGTCAAGAGAAAGTATATCTCCTTCCTTTAATCTATAATTAGAAGGAATGCCATGCACAATGACCTCATTGACGCTAGTACAAAGTGCTGCCGGAAAACCTTTATACCCCTTGAAGGACGGCTTACCTCCTTTTTTAAGAATAAGCTCTTGAGCATGATCATTCAAAGAAAGAGTAGTAACCCCTGGTAAAGCCCTTCTTTTTATCTCTTCCATTGTTTCCGCAAGCAATCTTCCCCCTTTTCGCATTATCTTGATTTCTTCTTCCGACTTTAGATGGAACATGACAGCAAAAGCATTAAAAAACAATGATACTTAAAAAGATTTTTGATAAGAGAATAAAAAAAGAGGTTTTTCCTCTTTTTTGTCATTCATTCAAAAAAGGTTCCACTTTTTCTTTAAGCTCTTTCCAGACATCCTCTACAGACTGTTCCCCATCTATTTCCAAGAGCAATCCTCTTTTATGAAAATACTCAATGACCGGTTCTACTTCTTCCTTAAACCAACTGAGCCGTTCTTTTATATCTTCTTTTGTGTCATCACTTCTTCCTCTTTTCTTCAAGCGCTGATAAGCTTCTTTTTCACTTATCTTTATATGACAAGCTATGACATCCTTCCATTCAAACATTTCAAAAACTTCCTCAAGCATTTTTGCTTCATATAGTTTACGAGGATTTCCATCAAATATAATACCTTCTGCTCCACGTTCATGAAATTCAATGAGCAAAGGCATCCATATCAAAAACACAAGCGGAGTGGGAATTAATTTTCCTTGCGAGAGAGCTTCTTCTGTTTTTTTTCCTATAAAGTCATCTTTCTTGGCTCTTTTGCGAAGCTCCACACCTGTTTTTACAAATTCAAATCCGGTATCCTCGATAAGAAAATCAAGCTGAGTCCCTTTCCCGGATCCGGGCCTTCCTATGAGAAAAATTATCTTTGGTGACATGTTGAGCGCAAGAACGCAAAATGGATGCTTTTTATAGTAGTATGAGTGAGAATTTTATATGCTTTCGTATTCTCTCATTTGAAGCTGTGCATTTATTTGTCTTATGGTCTCTAGTACCACGCTCACAATAATGATGAGGGAAGCACCTCCTATGAGAAAACCGAAGGCTTCCACATCGGTAACACCCGAAATGATCATGGGAAGCACAGCTACCGTTGCCAAAAAGACAGCTCCAAGAAAAAGTACTCTATTCAAAATATAGCTCAAATAGTTTGCAGTGGGCTTCCCGGGTCTTATTCCCGGCACAAAACCTCCCATTTTTTGCAAATTCTCGGAAACATTATTCGGATCAAAGGTAACAGCAGTATAAAAATAGGTAAAAAGACATACAAGAATAAAGATCAATCCTCCGTACACCCAAGTGGTTTCCAGAAATACGGATACTGTACTCGCCACATCTCCTATTGTGCCTCCCATTTCAGCAAGAAAGCCAACCACCATAGAAGGGAGAACTACTAAGGACATGGCAAAAATAATGGGAATTACTCCGGCAGGATTAAGACTTAATGGTAAATAAGTAGAAGCACCCCCATAGATCTTTCTTCCTCTAACCCTTCTTGCATAAGAAACCGGTATATTCCTTCTTGCTTCATTTACATAAACTACTCCCATGATAATGGGAATTCCCAGTGCAAAGAAAAGAAGATACATGGGAACCGCTTGTGGGTCAAACATCACTTCTCTTATCATGTGTCCGATGTTCGCCGGAAGGGCGGAAATAATACCTGCAAAGATCAAAAGAGAGACACCATTTCCAATACCTTTCTCGGAAATAAGTTCCCCTAACCACATCAAGAACACTGTTCCTGCGGCAATTACCATCAAAATATTAATTATCTCCAAAGCTCCCAAAGGAGGAAGCACTTGCTGATTTTGAAACAGAACAAGCATCCCGTAGCCCTGAATGAACGCAAAGGGCACGGTCAATATTCTCCCGTATTGATTGACTTTTTGCCTTCCCGCATCTCCCTCTTCGCGATACATCTTCTGAAGTTGTGGCCAAACAAGAGTAAGCAACTGAATAATAATTACCGCAGTAATATATGGCCCAAGACCCAGCATCACAATGGAAAACTGATCAAGAGTTCCCCCTACAAGAAGATCGGCAAATTGAAACATTTCAAATCTAGCAAATAGTTCTTGCATTTTTTCCGGATCAAATCCGGGCATCGGAATATTGGCCATGAACCTGAACAAAGCAAAAATTCCCAGGATGAAAAGTATCCTGTTACGAAGATCGGGAACTTGAAAGATTTTTATGAACTTATTGATCATGGGTTTTATTTAAAAAATGGATTCATTATTCCTCCTTCTTTGGATTTTCCGTTACACTCCCTCCCGCTTTCTTAATTTTATCCTTTGCACTAGAAGAGACAATACACCCCTCCACGTGCAATGCTTTCTGTGTCTCACCGTTACCCAGGATCTTCACGGGAAGCTTGCTGCTTTTTTTTATAAGCTTCTTTTCTCTTAGTGCTCTTTTATTCACTTTATCCCCGCTTTCAAACATTTTATCAAGAAAGGATATGTTTATGACATGAACCCTGTAAAGGGGAGAAAACTTATAACCCCTGAGCTTCGGATAGCGCTTTATGAGCTCCCTTATCATGGGCTGCATCTTAGCTCCCGCACGAGATTTTTGTCCCTTCATTCCTTTGCCCGAATAAGTTCCTCTCTTTCCTCCTCGAGCAATGCGCTTTTTCTTTTTATTCTTTCTTTTAGGTATTAACTCGTGTATTTGCATATTTTATTCTTCCTTATTTTCTTTTTCACTTTTTTCACTCTTTTCTTCTTTCTTCTCTTCTTCCGCTGTGTATTCTTCCATCTCAACCTTCTCGCTTTTTTGTGGAACTCGGAGTTCCTCCAATGCCTTTATGGTGGCCTTGGCGTTGTTCAGTTTATTCCTTGTATTTCCCAAAATCTTTCCTGAAATATTCACTATTCCGGCCATAGAGCATATGGTCCTTACTGTTCCACCGGCAACAAGACCCCTTCCTTCAGTTTGAGGCTTTAGCAACACCGTAGCAGCCCCATATTTAGCCTTTACTTCGTGCGGTATGGTACCGCTTTCGGAAATAGGCACCCTAACCACCGATCTTTGGGCCTTCTTGGTCGCCTTTTCTATGGATTCCTGCACATCTCCTCCCTTTGCCGTACCGGCACCGACTCTCCCTCTTTTATCGCCAACGATAACAAGCGTTCTAAATCTCAACCTCCTTCCTCCTCCGGTCATTCTTTCTACTCTGCTTATACTAAGAACCTCGCTATCAAACTCTTTTTTTGTTTCGGTTTTTTTCATACTTCCCATTTAATATTAAAATTTTAATCCCTCCTGGCGAGCTCCCTCGGCTACAGCCTTAACACGGCCATGATAAAGATATCCTTTTCTGTCAAACACTACCTCTTCTATTCCTTTTTCTTTGGCTTTTTTTGCTATTCTTTTACCGACATCCAAAGCCCTGGCTGTCTTGTTGGAAGATTTTCCTTTGCTATCTGCTCCCACATCACTTTCAGAAACAATGGTCATTCCCTTTTCGTCATCAATAAGTTGTGCATAAGTATACTTCAAGGAACGAAACACTTGAAGCCGAGGTCTTTCTTCCGTACCAGAAATACGCGCTCTTATCCTTTTGTGTCTTCTTTTTAGTTTTTCTTTTTTTCCCATCATCATATTTTACAATTTATTTTCCAGCCCCCTTCTTTCCTTCCTTAAGGGTAATCTCCTCACCTTTATATCTTATTCCTTTACCCTTGTAGGGTTCAGGGGGTCTTATTTTCCTGATTTCCGCCGCAATTCTATGAACCAGATCTTTTTTGGTTCCTGAGACGGTTATTATATCTTTGTTGACGGAAAAATCCACTCCTTCTTCCTTTTTCACTTCCACCGGGTGTGAGAAACCTACTCTTAAAATCAAATTTTCTCCTTGCATCTCTGCCCGGTAACCAACTCCTTTTACTTGAAGTTCTTTTTTATACCCCTCTTTGACTCCCGTTACCATATTGCTTATCAAAGACCTGAAGGTTCCCCACATTGCTTTGCTTTTTTTACTCTTTTTTCCTTCCAACACATTGATCTCGTTTTCCCCGATCTCTACGCTTATCTCCGCGGGAACTTCCAAGGAAAGTTCCCCTTTGGGGCCTTTTACTGTTATCATTTCTCCCTCTTTCTTAATCTCCACTCCTTGAGGAATATTTATCGGTTTTTTTCCTATTCTGGACATAATTTTATAATAATTTTTTTCCTTTTCTGCTTCAAAGAAGATTACCACACTTCACAAATAACCTCTCCACCGAGCTCTTTGCTTTTGGCATCTTTGTTCGTCATTATTCCTTTTGATGTAGAAATAATGGAGATCCCTCTTCCTCCTTTCACTCTTTTCATATCTTTGCTTTTTCTATAGATCCTTTGCCCGGGGGAAGAAACCCTTTTTATTTGAGTTATTACAGGAGTTCCCTCTTTATCATATCCTAAGACTATCCTAAAGAACCTTTTTTTCTCTTTTCTTTTCTTCAAGACTTTCTCTATGAAACCCTCCTTTTCAAGGCATAAAGCAATGCTGTGCTTTATCGAAGAAAAGGGAATGTCCACTGTTTGCTTTCCCACCGCTTGCGCATTGCGGATCCTGATTAACATGTCGGCAATTGGATCTGTATACATAATTATAAAAACTCAAAATGAATTCAAATGGAATATTTTTAATTTGTTCTCTTTACCAGCTTGATTTTCTTACTCCAGGCACCTCCCCTTTGTTTGCCATTTCACGAAAACATATCCTGCAAAGACCGAACTTTCTCAAGAAACCCCTCGCTCTTCCACACTTAAAACACCTCCTAACCTTTCTGGGAATAAATTTCGGTTTTTCTTTGGATTTTTCTATTTTTGATTTCCTGGCCATAATTATCTTAACTCTAAGTAAATTGAAATCTATTTTTTCTCGCTGCTTTCAAAGGGCACTCCCAGTTTGCTGAGTAAAGTCACTCCTTCTTCCTTGCTCTTTGCACTTGTTGCAACCGTTATTTCCATTCCAAACAGAAAATTCGTATCATCAGCCGATATTTCGGGAAAAACAAGTTGCTCCTTGATCCCTATGCTGAGATTACCACTTTGATCCACCGAGGATCTTTTAATACCTTTAAAATCTCTTATACGAGGAAAGACAATACTTATCAGCTTTTCCAAGAATTGATACATTCTTTTTCCTCTAAGCGTCACTCTTACACCGATCGGCATTCCTTCCTTCACACTAAAACCGGATATCGACTTTCTAGCTTTCCTTACTTGGGGTTTTTGACCCGTGATCAAAGAAAGGTCGTGAAAGATCTTTTCCAGTATCTCATCTTTGCGAGAAGGGTCTTTGGTCACCCATCTTCCCACTCCAACATTGATCACTATTTTCTCTACCCTCGGACAATCAAAAACATTTCCAACTCCAAGCTCTTTCTTTAATTCCGGAACTATCTCGTTTTTATACCTTTCCTTTAAGTCCTGCATTATATTTTTTGATTACATTTTTTACAAATTCTCTTTCCTTCTTTTTTCGTAACTCTCACTCCTTTCTCACATTTAGCACAAAAAAGTTTAACATTGGAGACCGATAAGGGAGCAGGAAATTCTACTACCTGTCCTGTCTTTTCTTTTCCCTTTTGCTTTTGTTTCTGTTGCTGAGGGGATATGTGTTTCTTCAAAAGATTCACCCCTTCAACAGAAACCCTCTTTTCTTTCGGAAAAGCATATAAGACCTTACCTTTCTTTCCCCTATCCTTTCCTTTTATCACTAAAACGTTGTCTCCTTTTTTTATCTTCATTCCCGAATATTTTTACCTTCTAATATTTTTACAGTATCCTTTTTTATACCACCTCCTTTGCCATGGTAGTTATCTCCTTAAAACCCTTCTCCGCAAGTTCGCGAGGAACGGGACCGAATATCCTTCCTCCTTTGGGCTTATTTGTTTTACCATCAAGTATTACCGCAGCATTCTCATCAAATTTGACATATGACCCATCTTTCCTGCGATAATTATACCTCTGCCTTACAATAACCGCCCTTACTACATCATGTTTCTTAACAGCCTTTTGCGGTTCCGCCTTCTTTACGGAAGCAACCACTACATCTCCTATGCGCGCATATTTCTTTCTTGTCCCTCCAAGTACGCGAAAGCACTGTATCTCTTTTGCACCCGCGTTATCGGCAACCTTCAACATTGTTTCTGTTTGTATCATAAGCCTTGGTACAAAGTCTAAATTAAATAAATTAACTCTTCCTTTCTTCCATTTTTCCTTTTACTTTCCATTTCTTATCTTTGCTCAAAGGTCTACACTCTTCAATAACAACCTTATCTCCTTCTTTATACTCCTCGTTTTCATCATGAGCCTTGTACCTCTTATGCACTTTGATCCTCTTCTTGTAACGAGGATGCTCCTTCCTTCGCTGAACTTCTACGACAACGGTCTTATTCATCTTATCGGACACCACTATGCCTTGTAATTTATTCCTCATAATTGTTTTCTGACTCTTTTAAAATGGTTTTTATCCTTGCAATATCCTTGCGCAAATTGGAAGCTTCTTTGGTGTTTTTTTCTTTACCACTCGCCCCTGAAAATTTAATATCATGCAATCTTTTTTGCTTTTCCTTTAAAAGCTTCAAACAGTCCTTCGCAGATTTTTTTCTGATCTCTTTGGGTTTCATGGTTTTGCACCTTACTTTCTTACAAACTTACACTTTACAGGTAATTTATCGCCCGCCTTTCTTAAAGCTTCTTTTGCCTTTTCCTCGGGAATACCATCTATTTCAAAAATAACTCTTCCGCTTTTTACCGGAGCCGCATAATGATCCACGGCACCTTTTCCTCCTCCCATTGGCACCTCCTGCCCTTTTCTGGTAACAGGTCTATCCGGAAAGACTCTTATCCACATCTTACCTCCTTTTCTCAGATATCTGATTATGGCCCTTCTTGCGGCCTCTATTTGCCTCGCACTCACAAGACCACCTTGCTCCGCCTTCAATCCGTAGCTTCCAAAATTAACAAAACAACCCTTCCTGGCAGGTCCTTTGGGAACCTTCTTTCGATGCTTTCTGTGTTTTACTTTCTTTGGAAAAAGCATATCTAGAACTTCTCACCTTTATAAATAAAAACCTTAATGCCTATTGCTCCGTAAGGACATCTTGCCATATCAAAACCATAATCAAGATCACCCCGGATTGTTGCTCGTTTTAGCTGTCCTTGCTGAAAGAATTCATTACGTGCGATCTCTATCCCATTAAGTCTTCCGGCTACTTGGATTCTAACGCCCTTAACCTCTTTGTGCATAGCTATTTTATGCAAAGCTTGCTTTACTACTTTTCTATAAGGAAGTCTCTTTTCAAGTTGCCTTGCAATTTCGCTCGCAGCAAGAGAGGCAGAGATCCAAGGATCCTTAACTTCCTTTATTTCAAGACGAATACTTTTCTTTTCATTTCCGGAAACTTTTCGAAGTCTCTTTTCAATTTTTTCTTTTAAATTCTTAACTCCTTCTCCTCCTCTTCCTATTATAAGACCGGGTCTTGAACTGTAGATCAAAACTCCCACTTCCTCAGCAGAGCGTTCTATTTCCACCTTTTCGACTCCCATAGTTCGAAGCTCTTTTCGCAGAAGCTCCCGAATCTCATTGTCCTCCTTAAGGAATTTTGAAAAATTCTTCTCATAAAAACCTTTGGAATCCCAGCTCTTCGTAACTCCTATACGATAAATTTTTGGGTGAACTTTATGTGTCATTTTGTTTATTTACTATATTGATTTTCTTCTAAATACTTGTTTTCTTTCTCCTTTAGTATCTTTCAGGCTTTCGCTCTGCTTTTGCTCCTCTCCAGAAGTTTTCTTTTTTCTTTTCGGAGCATCTTCTTCTTTCGGCTTCTCCGTCTTATATACTTTCTCGATCTTGGCTCTCTTTCCTTTCTTCTTTATCTCTCCTCCTTCTTTTTCCTTTAATTTTATTGAAACGTGAGAGGTTTTTTTATGGATCGGAAAAACAGCTCCTCGGGCACGTGGCCTAAACCTCTTCATAATAGGTCCTCCATCTACCCTAACCTCCGCAATATAAAGATTCTCTTTTTTGAAATTAAAATTATGCTCCGCATTGGCAATAGCAGATCGCAATAATTTCAGCATCGGTTGCGCCGGACGCTTGGTGGTGAACTTGAGCACCTCTTCCGCTTCCGTTACATGACAACCTCTAATAAGATCCGCAACAAGTCGGAATTTTCTCGGAGAGATTCTGGAATATCTAAGTTTTGCTTCTACGGACATGTTATTTTTCTAAATTATTTCTTCTTCTCAAGCTCACGTTGCATCTTACCACCATGCTTCACGAACTTCTTGGTAGGAGAAAATTCTCCCAAAAGATGGCCCACCATCTCTTCGGTAACATAAACCTTTACATGTTCTTTTCCGTTGTAAACCCCAAAAGTGTAACCGATCATATCGGGAGTGATCACGGCATTCCTTGACCACGTCTTTATTACCGCCTTTTTATCACCGGGCTTTACATCCTTGATCTTCTTTAACAGCTTTTCGTCAATGAAGGGGCCTTTTTTGATACTTCTGGGCATATTTCTCCTTTTTTAATTAAGTGATTATACTATTTCTTTCCTTTTTTCTTCTTGCCACCTCTTTTTATAATATATCTGTCAGTGTATTTTCTTCTCCTTGTACGTACGCCTCTAGCCTTCTTACCCCATGGCGTCTTGGGAGAGGGCATGCCAATGGGCTGCCTTCCTTCTCCTCCTCCGTGAGGATGATCGACCGGATTCATCACCGAACCCCTGACAGTGGGTCTTACTCCTTTCTTTCTTGAAATTCCCGCCTTTTTAAGATTCCTATAACGATGCTCAGGATTGGAAACTTCTCCTACGGTCGCAAAACAGTCGCTAAGTATCTTTCTTACTTCTCTTGAAGGCATTCTCAAATGAGTCATCTTTCCTTCGTGGGCAAGAATAAGCGCGCCCGACCCGGCGCTGCGAACTAACTTTCCTTTTCCATCAGGATGAATAGCAATATTATAAACCATGGTTCCCACGGGAATATTCTTCAGTCGCATTCTGTTGCCGGGTCTCACTTCCGCTTCTTCGGAAGCAATGATCTTATCGCCCTTCCTTAGCTTCTGAGGAGCCAAGATATACTTGCACTCTCCTCCTTCATACTCAACAAGCGCAATGTCGGCACTTCTGTTCGGGTCGTACTCGATATCAATCACCTTCCCTTCTTTTTCAAAAGGTTCTTGGCCAAAAGTGATCACGCGATACAAGCGTTTCACACCTCCTCCTTTGTGTCTTACCGTGATCTTCCCCTGATGGGATCTTCCAGCCCTCTTTTTCAAAGGAGTGAGTAAATTTTTCCGTTTTTTAGCCCTTGAATTCATAACACAAAATCATAATAAGGTCAACCTTGCCGCCTTGGATCATCATACCAAGGCCAGATCAATATTTTGCCCTTTTTTTAATTTTACAATAGCTTTCTTGTATCCTTTTGTCTCTCCTTCAGTTCTTCCTATGCGCTTCTTCTTGGGATGTACATTGATCATCATAACTTTCTCTACTTTAACCTTGTACTTCTTTTCCACTTCATCTTTTACCTCTCTCTTGTTAGCGCCCTTTTTTACTATAAAAACATAAAAGCCCTCATTTGAAAGATCCGTAGCTTTCTCGCTGATATGAGGCTTTATTAAAACATATTTACTCTCGCTTCTTCTTTCTGTGGTTGTAATATTCTTTTTGGACATCTCTTCTTTAAATATTATTGAGTGACTTTTTCTTTTTCTGTTTCACTGTTACTTGCAAGATTCTTTTTCATTATCTCCAGTGACTCCTTGGGAACTATAATATTCTTATAAGACATAAGATCCAGCGGATTTACATCACTCACTTGCATGGTATCAACCTTTTCGATATTACGCGCAGAAAGAATGATATTTCTATCCACTTGAGGAAGAAGTATTAAAGTACTTCCTTCACAGGGCATTCTCTCCAGTAAATTTCTCATTTCATTAGTCTTGGGTTCTTTTATATCCAAGTCAGTAATAAAGATCATCATGCCATTTTCCCTTTTTGCAGAAAGCACCATGGAAAGAGCTTTCCTTTTAGCTTTCTTATTGATCTTTTTTTTATAATTTCTTTCTTTGCGAGGTCCGAAAGTAACACCTCCTCCTTTCCAAATGGGAGATCGTATAGATCCGTGTCTCGCCCTTCCGGTTCCTTTTTGTCTCCAAGGCTTTCTTCCTCCACCCCTAACTTCTCCTCTCTCCTTGGTATGGGCAGTATTCTGCCTTCTTCTCATCTGCTGTGCACGAATCACTTGATAAACAAGATCAGGATTAACCTTCAATCCGAACACTTCCTCAGGAAGATCTACCTTCTTTCCTGTCTTTTTTCCTTCTTTATTGTACAAATCAACTTTCATCATACTTTTCTATCTTTAAGAGCCCTTTATTCTTTCCAGGAAGAGCTCCTTTGATTGCCATAATATTCTTTTCAGGATCAATGCTTACTATTTGAAGATTCTTCATCGTAACACTGTCCGTCCCCATTCTTCCAGCCATCTTCTTTCCTTTAAAGACCCTTTGAGGAAACATTGAACCAATAGAACCGGGTTTTCTTTCATTGTGTTTAGTGCCATGGGTCTTACTCCCTGCACCGCTGAAATTCCATCTCTTCATTACTCCGGCAAAACCCTTTCCTTTCGATACCCCTTCCACTTTTACCTTGTCACCCTCTGAAAAGGTTTCCACGGAAACATTTTCTCCGGGGGAAACATCAAAATTTCCCCTTATTTCTCTTAGGTAACGATAAGGTTTGTTCTTTTTTGATTTCTCAATCTTTTTTTCATTGATCTTGAGAAACCCGAGCTGCACCGCATCATAGCCATCTCTTTCTTTGCTTTTTACATCCGTTACCACGCAAGGCCCAGCCTCAACCAAGGTCACGGGAAGTACGCCTCCTTTTTCATCGAAGACCTGAGTCATTCCTAATTTTTTCCCAAGAATAAAATTCATCTTCATACTTTGCTTTTATTTTTTGACGAAACTAAATACCGAGGTTTTCCTCGATATTTTCATTTACGAAAACCTTCAACCCTCATCGTATTCAAGAAACCCGCCTACATCTTGATCTCAATATTCACTCCTGTAGGCAAAGTCAAATTGCGCAATGCATCAAGAACCTTCGCACCAGGATTAAGGATATCAATTATCCTTTTGTGTATTCGGATTTCGTACTGCTCTTTCGATTTGTTGTGAACAAAAGTCGAACGATTTACGGTATACTTCTTTATTTCCGTTGGAAGGGGTGTGGGTCCAGCCACTTCACTCCCGTGTCGTAAAGCAGTATCAATGATTTGCCTTGCGCTGGTATCGATCACTTTATGATCATAAGCACGAAGACGAATACGAATTTTCGATTTTACATCCTTCTCTTTTGCCATTTCCTTCTTTTTTAAAACTGCCATGTTCCCAGCACATCCTTATGCTTATAGCATAAGGATGTTACCAAGAACAATTATCATTGGTATTTTACTTGCTAACTATTTTGTGATCTTGCTTACCACTCCAGCTCCTACGGTTTTTCCTCCTTCACGAATTGCAAAGCGCATACCTTCTTCCATCGCAATGGGAGCAATAAGCTTTGCTTTCAGCTTGGCGGTATCACCCGGCATCACCATTTCAGTTCCCTCGGGAAGATCAACCTCTCCTGTAACATCAGTGGTTCTCATGTAAAATTGAGGCTTGTATCCTTTAAAGAAGGGTGTATGTCTTCCTCCTTCCTCTTTTCCAAGAATGTAAACCTCAGCTTCAAATTCCGTATGAGGAGTAATGGATCCTGGTTTTGCAAGCACCTGTCCTCTTTCTATATCATCCTTCTTTGTTCCTCTGAGAAGGATTCCCGCGTTATCTCCCGCTTGTCCTTCGTCAAGACTCTTGTTAAACATTTCGATACTAACAACAGTGGTCTTCGCAGTGTCTCGCAGACCAACTATCTCCACTTCTTCACCCGATTTAATTATTCCTCTTTCGATTCTACCAGTAGCTACCGTACCCCTTCCTTCAATAGAGAAAACATCTTCCACTGCCATAAGAAAGGGCTTGTCAACATCCCTTTCCGGTGCAGGAATATAAGAATCCATCGCTTCTACAAGCTCCATGATGGGACTGAGAGATTCATCATCCGCAGAGCTAGCTTCCGAAGCCTTCAGTGCAGAACCTTTTACAATAGGAATCTCATCTCCAGGAAATTCATACTCATTTAAAAGTTCTCTTACCTCCGATTCCACCAAGTCAATCATTTCTTGATCATCAACCATATCAACCTTGTTAAGAAAAACGACCAGTGAAGGAAGTCCTACTTGCCTTGCAAGCAAAAGATGTTCCCTGGTTTGAGGCATGGGTCCATCAGTTGCAGAAACAACCAGAATGGCGCCGTCCATCTGGGCCGCACCCGTAATCATATTCTTAACATAGTCGGCATGTCCGGGGCAATCAATATGAGCATAATGCCTATTTTCGGTCTCATATTCTCTATGGGAGATGGAAATAGTAAGCCCTCTTGCCTTTTCTTCAGGAGCAGAATCTATTTCTTCCACACTGACCTTTTTATCAAGATAGCCCTTGAGATGAAGAGCATTGATTATGCCTGCGGTAAGAGTAGTCTTACCATGATCCACATGACCAATGGTTCCGACATTCAAATGAGGTTTTCCTCTTTCAAATTTTTCTTTTGCCATATTTTTTTGGTTTTGCACCTACTTAAAAGATTAATAATGATTTAAATTTTTTCTCTTTGCTTGGATAAATAATACTATCTTATTTTGCTTAAAAAGTCCACAGCTAAACATACTACCTTTCACCACGCATAATTTCCTGCGCAATATTATAAGGAACTTCTCTGTAGCTGTCAAACTCCATGGAATAATTTCCTCGCCCCTTAGTAAGAGAACGCAAGGTGGTTACATAACCGAACATCTCTGCAAGTGGTACCTTTGCCTTGATGACTTTCTGAGTTATCTTTCCTTTTGTTTCCTCGCTGGATTCCACTTCGCCCCTCCTTGAAGAAATATCACCCATGACATCCCCTAAAAATTCGGCAGGAATGATAACTTCCACTTTCATATAGGGCTCCAGAACAACGGGATCTGCTTTTTTGTAAGCTTCTTTGAATCCAATAGAGCCGGCTATCTTGAAAGCCATCTTGGAAGAGTCCACTTCATGAAAAGAACCGTCATAAAGCGTGGCTTTTACATTCACAATGGGGCATCCCGCAAGTATTCCTTCGTCCATTACTTCCTCTATTCCCTTCTCTACTGCCGGAATGAACTCTTGAGGGATCACACCTCCTTTTATCTCATCCACGAACTCAAGCCGCTTATCACTATCCTTGAGAGGTTCAATACGAAGATTGACATGTCCATATTGCCCTCTTCCGCCACTTTGTTTGACATATTTTCCTTCTGCTTCCGCTTCTTTTCTTATTGCTTCCTTATAAGCTACCTGAGGTTGTCCCACTTGAGCATCTACTTTAAATTCCCTTTTTAGTCTGTCGATAATGATATCAAGGTGCAACTCTCCCATTCCGGAGATCACTGTTTCCCCCGTCTCTTCATCCCCATATACTCGAAAGGTGGGGTCCTCTTCTGAAAGCTTCCTTAGCGCAATACCCATTTTTTCTTGATCCTCTCTGGTCTTGGGCTCTACCCTTATAGACACCACAGGCTCAGGAAAACTTATTTCTTCAAGTATTATGGGATCATTCTCATCAGAAAGGGTGTGTCCGGTATAAGTTTCCTTTAATCCTACTGCTGCCACAATATCACCTGCATATATCTCTCCAAGCTCCTCACGTTTATCGGCATGCATTCTTAAAATACGGCTTATACGTTCTTTTTTTCCGTTATTGGCATTAAGAATGTAGGATCCACCCGATAATTTCCCGGAATAAACTCTCATAAAAGTAAGGCTCCCGACATATGGATCATTTGCGAGTTTAAAGGCCAGGGCCGAGAATGGTTCGTCATCATTCAAGTTACGCACCATTTCTTCTCCCGTTTTTGGGTGAACCCCTTCCACAGGAGGAAGATCAGTAGGAGCGGGAAAATAATGACAAATTGCATCAAGTACCGGCTGAACCCCTTTATTCTTCAAAGCAGTGCCACAGAATAAAGGAACGGCTTTGTAATTCAGAGTTGCTTTGCGCAAAGCATTCCTTATCTCCTCCTTTTCTATTTCCTGACCTTCCATATACTTCTCAAAGAGCTTTTCATCTTCAGTAACTATCTTTTCGAGCATCTCTCCCCTCCAGTTCTCTGCTTTTTCCTTCATCTCTTCCGGTATCTCATTTTCTTCTATCACTTCTCCGAACTTCCCTTCGAACTTAAGGAATTTCATAGAAATAAGATCTATAACTCCTTGAAAGCTCTCTTCCTCCCCCACGGGAAGCTGCACAGCAACCACATCAGAAGTGAGTTTTTCCTTGATAGATTGAAAAGAATCTTCAAAAGAAGCTCCCGTTCTATCAATCTTATTTATGAAACAAATCCGAGGAACATTATACTTATCCGCTTGCCTCCAGACAGTCTCCGATTGCGGCTCCACTCCCGCTACTCCGTCAAAGACGACAATGGCTCCATCAAGAACTCTCATAGACCTTTGGACCTCGGCAGTAAAATCAATGTGTCCCGGAGTATCAATTATGTTTATTCTATATTCATTCTCTTTCTTCTTTTCCAGTCCGGAAGGAACCCAAAAACAAGTAGTTGCCGCCGAGGTAATGGTTATACCTCTTTCTTTTTCTTGGGACATCCAATCCATGACCGCCTCCCCCTCATGTGTTTCCCCTATTTTATGAGAGATTCCTGTGTAAAAAAGAAAACGCTCCGTTACAGTCGTCTTTCCCGCGTCTATATGAGCGATGATTCCTATGTTTCGGTATCTGTCTATGGGATATTCTCTGGGCATATTTTGCTAAAAATTAAAAAGAGTCATTAGATTATTTGGCCAAATATGCGAAGGCCCTGTTGGCCTTGGCCATTTTGTGCATGTTTTCCTTCTTTTTTACCGCCTCTCCCTCATTTTTGGAAGCGTTTAAAATTTCCTCGAAAAGCTTTTCGTGCATCGCTTTTCCTTTTTTCGACCTTGCAGCTTGAACTATCCACCTCATGGAAAGGCTGACAGCCCTTTTTTTATTTACCTTCATGGGAACTTGATAAGTAGCTCCCCCTACCCTCTTTGGACGAACCTCCATATTCGGAGAAACGTTGTAAATGGCATTATCAAAAACCTCTGTAGGGTCCTTCTTTTCCTTTTCCGCTATCTTATCAAAGACCTTGTAAACTATTTTTCTTGCAGTATCCTTTTTACCTTTCCGCATTACATGGTTTATAAACTTGGAAACCATGACGCTCTCATATCGGGGATCCGGATTTATCGGTTGCAGCTTATAGCTCTTTTTTCCTTTTTCTTCAAACATTTCTATTTTTATGATTATTTTTGGTCCTTTTTGGTTCCATACTTACTTCGAGACCCCTTCTTTCCTTCCACTCCGGTAGTATCCAAAGCCCCTCTCACCACATGATATCTTACACCGGGAAGATCCTTTACTCTTCCACCTCTTATAAGAACTACAGAATGCTCTTGCAGCTTGTGTCCTTCGCCGGGAATATAGGCGGTAACCTCCGCTCCGTTCGAAACACGAACCCTCGCCACCTTACGAAGTGCCGAATTTGGTTTCTTGGGGGTAATGGTAGTAACTTTGGTACAAACCCCCCTCTTGAACGGGGAGGGATAATAGGACCTTCTGTTTCTTACATTATTGAAATCATAAGAAAGCGCAGGAGACTTATCCTTCTTCCTTTGTTTCTTTCTTCCTTTTTTAATAAGTTGATTTATTGTCGGCATATAATTTTCAAAAATAAATCGCAAAGACCAGAGAATGGCCTTTACTCTGCCATATATTACACAAAATTCTATCAAAGTCAACCCCGCATACCAAAGACCCAAATAAAACTCTTTACACAAATCATCAATGTTCCCGACATCAGAGCAAAGCAAAGAATTCGGCAAGAGGAATTCCGGTAATGGGATAAAACAACACGGAAATTATCAAAAATAGTATATAAAAGAATACATTGGCAAATAAAATAAGAACAGCTATTAAAATGAAAAAGCCGTAATCTGCAAAGAAAACCCTCATTTTTTCCGAAATAGAAGGAAAAAGCGTAAAAATGATATAAGATCCATCCAGGGGAGGTATGGGCAAGAGATTGAAAACAGCAAGTAAAAGATTTATGAAAACCACCGAGGCAAAAGCGAAAAATAAAGGCTCACTGGCGCTTATTGCAGGAACAAAGCGAATCAACATCCCAAAAAGAAAGGCTAAAAAAATGTTTGAACCCGGACCTGCAAGTGCAACTTTCAATTGAGCGTATTTTCCTTGCAAATTAAAAGGGTTTACAGGAACCGGTTTTGCTCCCCCTATAATGAAATTGGTTGGCAAAACGATCATTATCAGTGGCAAAAGTATGGTAAAAAAGGGGTCTATATGAGGAATGGGATTTAATGTAAGTCTTCCCATATTCTTCGCCGTGGGATCTCCCAGAGAGTAGGCAGCATAACCATGCGCATACTCATGAAATATGGCCGAAAAAATAAGAACAATAAAGATAAGCATCCAGATTTCCATACGCCACTAATGATAACAGAATTTTGCATTAAATCAAACTCGTTGACATTCAAGAGGAAAAGAAGTATTATAAAAAAATGAAAGGAGGATCTTAAATGAACCTTGAAAAAGTGAATTGTCTTGTGCTTGCAGGTGGAAGCGGAGATTCCCCCCTTGAAAAAAGGGGAGGCGTGTCAAGCAAAGCGCTTATCAAGATGAAAGATGGTAGAGAAATGATTCGTTTCATAATAGAAACAATGCAAGAATTGAAAGAATTGAAAGAAATAACAGTAATAGGGCCTGAGGAACTACAGGATATTTCAAGCGATTACGGGGCAAAATTCGTCATCCAAGAAGATTGTATCACCGATAATATCATAAAGGGCTCGAAGGTGTTCCAGAAAGATAAGAGTATCATTGTCAGCTCTTCGGATATTCCCTTTATCTCCAAAGAAGCAATTAGCGATTTCCTGGAAAGATCATATCCCGGTGATCATGATTTTTATTATCCTCTCATAAGCAAGGAGTGCTTTCCTCCGGAAATAAAGAAGACTTTCGTAACTCTAAAGGAAGGTACTTTTGCCGGAGGAAATATCTTTCGTTTGAATCCTAAAAAATTACAACAATTCGGGGATCTTACAGAAAAGATAATGATGTCAAGAAAGCGTCCTTTGAAAATGGCTTCCCTTTTTGGGATAGCGATACCGTTCCTTTATCTTGTAGGAGGGCTTTCCATCGACAAAATATTGGACCGTATAAATCGTTACAATATAAGTGCCAAGCCGATCTTTTCTCATTTTTTCGAATTGGGAATGGATGTGGATGACCAGCATGATCTTGAAACGATAGAAGAGATAATGAAAAATAGACCCTTTAAAGAGCGGGTATAATTATAACCCGCTTTTTTTATTTTCCTTGAAAAAAATATTTTTTCCTTTATAATGTAGCTTGCGTTATAAGATAATTTCACTAAAATAAGATGTCGAAAAAGTGTGATGTTTGCGGAAAATCACCTGCAATGGAAAGAGGAAGAAAGAAGTTGATGTCCAAATACAATCCAACCCCGAAAAGAAAGAAGCAGCCTAATTTGCAAAGGATTGTTGTTCCTCATAGTGTTTCTCAAAAAGAACTAAAGGAATTTGCAGGAAAAAAAGTGGTTGCATGTACAAGGTGTATCAAGACCTTGAGTAAGAATAAGTGAGCGGGCCGTGGCCTAGAGGCTTAGGGCGCACGCATGGGGTGCGTGAGATCGCCGGTTCAAATCCGGCCGGCCCGACAATTATGAATCCTTAATAACACCGATTGACTGGGATTCAATAGAACAAAGGAGGGATAGAGGTTGAAAAAAGATCATTTTTCCCGTGAAGAAAAGATCGAAAGAATAAGAAGGTACGTAAAAAAGCAAAGAGAAAGAAAGAAAATAGGAAGAGAGGAACTTTCACCGCATCCAATACCGGAACCTTCTTGTTTTGGATACGGAGAGGCCTATAATTTCGTCGAATGTCAACTTGTTTACACCACTCACCAACCAAACTGGGATCTGTTAAAAGAAGATTCGATACTCGAAATGGCCTTCAATTATGTGAAGTTCGGGAAAAGGTTCGTTTAGGCAGGGAAACCTGCCTTTTTTTATTCTTTACTCTTATAATCTGAATAAAGAATCATGGAGAATCTTATATTCGCCGTAATGATCATGCTAATTGGATCCGGAATGTTCTCCGCTACCGAAGCGGCTCTTTTTAGTACATCTCTCAATGGAGCAAAGATACTTAAAAGTAAAGAGAAAAGGGGCGCTGAGTATCTTTTGAGAATCAAAAAGGATATGAGGCCCACCATTACCGTCTTGGTCGTCTTTACGAACATTTTCAACATCGCAGGAAGTGTATTAGTGGGAAACATTGCTGCGGAATTTCTTGGAAGTGCAAAAATAGGAATATTTTCCGCCATTTTGACATTCTTGGTGATAATTTTCGCAGAGATAATACCAAAGACCATTGGAGAGACTTTTGCAACACCCATAAGTCTACTCTTGGCAAAACCTCTTTTTTACGGAACCAAGTTGTTCTCTCCCTTGATAATTTTGATCGAGTTTTTTACAAAACCCATCCCAAAGAAGAAAAAAACCATATCCGAAGAAGAAATACGCACTCTCAGCAACATCAGTTTTGCAGAAGGAGTGATCGAAGAAGATGAGAAAGAAATGATACATAGAGTTTTTTTGCTCAACGACCTGAAGACAAAAGATATAATGACTCCGAGGATCATGATAACAGCTTTTAGTAGCAAAAGAGCATTGAAAGATATAAAAGATGATATCTGTTCTTCAAGTCATTCACGCATACCAATATATCACGAAAATCTCGACAATATCATAGGAATATGTCACCAACGGGATCTACTTATAGCCTTAACAAAAGGAAAAGAAGAGGAGCAAGTGGCTAATTTCGCCGATCCTGAAGTAACTACAGTGCCTGAGGATAAAAAAATAGACGAGTTAATACCCGTCTTTAGGAAGCAACGCTGTCATTTGGCAATTGTAGTTGATGAATTCGGGGGAACCGCAGGTGTTGTGACCCTGGAAGATGTTTTAGAGCAAATTATAGGAAGTGTCGTAGACGAGACCGATAAAGCGGAGAATCTGAGAAAGAAGGCTAAAGAGAAAAGAGTATAAATTACTTCCTTATATCCTTTAAGGTATCTCTTTTTTCCGTTTCCATTAGCAATATATCCTTAAGATTCTCGAGAAGTTTTACTCTTTCTTCCTCATTGAGATGAGGAATGACTTCCAAAAGTTCATTCTTTTGACCATCACTTATAGGGGCCGCCCGGACCATTTCACTTAGAGGATTGTTTTTTATGAGCTCATTCTGATCCATATTCTACATCAATAAATGATTATTATTTTTTCTTTCCCTTTCCTTCCATTGCCGCAGCGATCATCATCAGTGCGGCAAGAGCAATAAAGACAAAAAAGGTCAATGACTCTTTGGCTTTACCTTCCAAGAACCCCTTCGACTCCGGTGTTCCTTTCTTTTCTTCAGGTTTTTTCTCTTTTTCGGTCTCAGCCTTTTTCTCCCCCTTTTTTTCTTCATCCTCTTTGACCAACTCCTTGATCTCCTCCGTATCCATACCTCTTTTCTTCATCGCTTCTATTATTTCCTTCATACCCTCCTTAAATCTCGGGTCCTTGCATAGTTGTGCAAACTCTTCCATTGAAGTTTCAAAGTTAAGACTTTTTCCCCCTTCATGCAAAGGATCCCTTTCTCTTTTTATGACCCTTTCCTTGCTATCTCCGCCGGTTATCTCTTCAACCGAGGCCAGCTTCTTTTTTACATTTTCATAAGCCAACTCCACGAATTCTTCTTGGTCATTGCAATACTTCTCCAGTATATTCTCTTTCTCTCTTTCCACTTCTTTTTCAATATCCCTCTTTTTTTCTTCTTCACTCAGCTTACTAAGATAACTCTTTACCATTTCCAATTCCCCCTCTTTGTTCATCGACACTCCGGCGCCCTCTTCCTTCACATTTCTGTTGTGCTCCTCTATCTCTTTCCTTCCCTGCTCAGAGGGTTCCTCTAAATTTATCTCTCTTTCTTTGCCATCGCTACCTTCAACAACAAGAACTCTCTCCTTTTTTCCCAAAAAAGGTATTTTACTTATAAATCCTTCTCCTTTCTTTCTTTTTTCCATCCTGATATTTTCAATGTCCTCAAAATCCACGCCCTTCCTGGAGAGCCAGATGAGCTCCGCATGACTAGGTTCACTTCCAGCAGCTCCCGATATTTTTCCTTTGATCTCCTCTATTTTATCATCCTTGAGCACCTCTCTTTTTTCCTCACTGCTCAAATCTTCCCACCTTTCTCCATCCACCTCTCTTCCTTTCTTTTTTCCGTGCACCACCCTTCCTCGATTCTCCTTTTCCGCTTGAAGTAATTCTTCATCAGTAACTTCAACTCCCATCATGTTAAATACTTCATCTTCCGCTGTTTTCACATTTCTTTGCGCCTCTTCTTCCAACCTTTCTCCTGTTACCGCCTCATATAATTCCTTTAATACATCCTTCTTTTCCTCCGGCATTCCTTGGAAATCACCCTCCGCAATCTCATTGAAGGCAAGTAATCTCTCGTTGTATGTCATTTTTCCTCTCGACCTCTCGATCGCCTCCTTTAACATTCCCAGTCTTGCAGCATGTTTATTGCTTTTCAATCTTTCTTTAAAGCTCTCATCTCCATATACCAGGCTCAACAACTCTTCCTCATTTTTATTCTCTACATTATAATTCTTTTCTTCCAAATATTCTTTTGCCAAACGTGCGGAACTCTCTACCTGTTCATTTTCCAGAACACCTGATAATTTCTTTCTTAATTCCGGATTGATGGTGGGCGTTATCTCACGCGTATCCATCCATTTCTCTACGACCTTCTTTCCGTATTCTCTTTCCAGATCATCTCCAGTTTCCGAAGAGGGTTCTTCTTCATAAATTCCTTCTTTTTGCTCTTCCTCGTGCTTCTCTCCTTCCTGGAACTCCCTTGCAGAAACTTCCCCCTCTTGCTCCTCTTCTTTTAGCTCCAACTCTTTTGCCTCCTTTTTTACGTTTTCCAAATTCTCTTTTAACACACTCACTTCTTCTTGAGCTCTTTCTTTTGCTTTTCCTTGCAAAGAATCAATGTTATCACTCTTTTCCTTTAACTCATTCTCTATCTCTTCTATCTTTTTTGTGTAAAAACCTTTCTCTTCTTGCTTTTCCCTGTTTTCTTTTTTTTCCATATTAAAAACTAGATCTTTACTTTTATTCAACTATAAAATAATTAATGAATTACGTAAAGTCATAATTTTGCTCTTTCTTTTATCTCTCTCTCCACTATTGCTTTCGGTCTTCCGTGTTTCACTTTTGATATCTTTCTAGCCTTCATAGCAACACCGGCATCCCCGGGAGAGGGTTTGGGAGCAGCTATCTTAAAAGGAGATGTGACCCGGTTGTTTATAAGCATTCGAATTATGTACTGATAATTATCTATATTTCCCAGATCAAACTTAGAGAAATTGGGAGAAAACTGCCTCTCCATGAATTCCGCATCATCCACTCCTATTCTATAGGAAGCAACAGTCCCCACATTGCCCATTACCGCATTCTTTATCTCTTCCCTGAGTTGCGGCATATATTGGTGTGCAAGAATAAGGTTGAGCCTATATTTTCTAGCTTCCGAAAGTATGGTGGCCACACTATCGGTAGTAAAGTTTTGAAACTCGTCAACATACAAATAAAAATCTTTTCTTTCCTCTTCCGGAAGAGCCGCTCTTCTAAAAGCGGAAATTTGCATTTTAGAAACCAGTATCATTCCAAGCAAAGAACTGTTTATCTCTCCTGTAAGCCCTTTGGATAAATTGGCTAGAAATATTTTTCTTTCATCCATTATTTTACTTAGATCAAAGCTTGATCTTTGTTGGCCTATAATATTCCTCATCATTTCATCAGTAACGAATCTTCCGATCTTTGAAACTACATACCCGAGCATATCGGATCTTGTTTGCCCTGTGGTTTGCTTCCACTCCCTGAACCAAAAGTTTCTTACCATATGGTCGGAAACATTTCTCAGCTTCTTTTCCATGAACTCATCATCTGAAAATATCCTTGGGATCTCGGCCACCGTGCCCGGGTCATCTTTGTCCGCCATCAACGCCGCCATGGCATTTCTCATATAATATTCGAACATGGGACCAACAATTGCTTGGTCAAAGAGTTGATTAAAGATCATTACCATCTCGGACATCGCAAAGTCACGCTGTTCGGGAGTTTCCCATTCAAGCATATTCAATCCGCAAGGCCTTTCCCTGTCGAAAGGCTCAAAAAGCACTACATCGTCAATCCTGTTCTTGGGAACATTTGCCAAGGTATCTTCTATCAGATCTCCGTTAGGATCTATCACTCCTACCCCCTCCCCATTCTTCATATCCTGCCTGATCTTCTCCTTCATTAGCGATGTTTTACCAACACCCGTCTGTCCTATGATATAGAAGTGCCTTCTTCTGTCATCCCGAGAAGCTATATAAACTTCCTTTCTTTCGCCTCTATAGACAGCTTCCCCCAAGAGCACGGGTCCGCTTTTAGGAAGTTCGGAAGGAGGGGGAGCTTCTTTGGATCTTACCCATTTTATATAAGGACTTTCTATGTGAGAAAGAGGAAAATGATAAATTCCCGTAAGCTCAGTAGAATTCAGTATGCAAGACTGGCCTTTTTTGAACTCTCTGAAACTAAAATCATACACCATTCTCTTTAGAGCTTTTTTTCTTTTGACCCTCTTTATATTAAAACTGTTGACTCCGGAGGTGAACTGAGAAAAACTGCTTTCAAGATTAGAGAGAACTTTGTCTGCGTCTTCTCTGCTCTTAGCCGCTGCCATAAGACGTATATTCACCTCAAAGCCCTGTTTTTCTATTTTTTTTCTTATAAGATCAATGGTGGCCTCGTCCACACGAAGATCCTTTCCTTCTTTCTTTTCTTTACTTTCTTTTGAAAGAACTCCTGTAATATCTCTTAAGAATTTCTTGAAAGAACTTTCTTCTGTTTTGATCGTTGCTTCGTTCAAACTTTTCTTGTTTTCAGTGATCTCTTTAAGAACTTTCTCACCTCTCTTCCTTAGATCGAACAAAGTGGGTCGAATAACTATCTGTACGGCCGAGCCCTCATCGGCGCTTATATTGGTTACAGAATTGACAATTGATTCAAGAGGATCTCTTGCTAGGTCCTCATAAGTATTAAGAGGAAGAAAGAAGTTGCTCTTTTGTGTCAAATAGGATGCGGATACTTCTCCTTCGGGCTCGAACATAGTGTAGTCTCCGGGAATCTTTTCGACAATGGCACCCGAATAAATTCCTTGAACATATTTGTTTAAAGCACTTTCATATCTTGAGGGAACGGCAACATAAAAAGAAATATCCCTCTCTCCAACCTCTGACGCTATTTCCAACACTACTCTCGGAAAACCATGAATGATCCTGGAAAAAAAATTCTCTCCTTTATCAAGGTAAAGAAAATTGGAATAAAATTGTTCCATTTTGGATATCTTTTTCTTCTCCTCCTCTTTTCCGCTCCCATCATCCTCTTCGTGCTTTGGCAACCTTACAAGAAAAAGAGTCATATCAAGACTCCTGTCAAGCATTCCCTTTCTTCTTTTCTTTACAAAGAAAAAAATGGCCAATAGTAAGACCACCCCGATACCCACTATTATAAGAATTTGATCCAAAGGAATATTCATTTTTTCATTTTTCTAAGAATCTCTTATAAGCAGCTTCTTTTGCAAGCACATCATGGTAAACATCAAGTAAAAAAGGATCATTTTCCTTCTCCGCTTCCTTTATGGATCTCTCAAGCCCTTTCTCTTCTGCTAAATTCAAAAGATTCTTGATCTTATCCTTTACCAGCAACTCTTTTTCCTTCTCTCTCATTTCCACCTCTTCTTGCTCTTTTTCTGTTAAGGGAGTGAATTTGGGAGGAGGGGGGTCAAAGGAGGACAGTCTTTCCTGTTCTTCCTTTTCCTCTTTTTTTTCCTTCTCTTTCTCACCCTCCATTTCTTCCGGAGAGACACCTTTCTCTTTATACCACTCTTGCACTATTTCCTTGCTGATTTCTCCTATTCTTTCTTGGGACATAGATAAATTTGAATTTATTGCCTTTATTATAAGTATATAAGAACAAAATAGCAACTCCTCTCCTTATAAAATAAAAACCCCTCTTCTGCAAAGAGGGGTCTATCTTCTGCAAGATTCATGTCATCGCATGGACTGCATTTTTTGCGCAGCCGCCATCTGCACTTTTTTCATTGCTTCGTTGAAACATTTTTTGACTGCTCTTTCTTGCTCCTCTTTTGAAACCCCTTCGCTCAATTCTACCTCTTCCACTTCCATCTTTCCGTTCACAACCATTCTCACACCACTTTCGCTTACCTCCACCTTCTCTTTTTTGAGTTCTCCTTGTAATCTTTGAAGTTCCTTGGCCTGTTTTATTTGATCCCACATGGCTCTTTGGTGATTAATTTTTATAACAACAGTTGAACTATAACAAACCCTCGTCAAAAAACAAGAGTCGATATAGGATAAATTTATCTTTATTTTTTCCAAAAGAATTTTGTCAAAAAAAGATCACCTCCGTGTAAGGAGGTGATCTTAAGCCCGCTCGTCATAAGAAATCTGAGAATATACTCAAGTGGGTGCCTCAGCCTTGCCCCACGGGACAAGGGTCATTTGCGGCTCCCTAAAAAAGTGCAATGTCAGATTCTTTTTTTAACGAGCGGGTATTTACAATTATATCGTTCTACTAAAAAAGGGTCAATACTTATTACACCTTAAGAAGATCTGCAAGCTGCTTTATAAAAGAAACTACTACCGGAGGAGCCAATAAGCTATAACTCTCCACACCGTTTTCATCCTTTATCGTCCAAGGCGTTTCTTTTATCTCCACTTCCCCCTTTTCTTCATTGAAATGATAGTTGTATTCCGGAGTAAGCTCATAATAGGAAACATATTCTTCTGCCTTATTCACAGGAACAGAATTTCTAAGAAGGATCTTGGGAATCCCATAAAGATTGAACGCTTGTTTTATGAGCTTCTCATCCATATCAAGTCTTTCCTTGATGGGAGCAATCCCTCTCTCATCCCCCTCTTTCCTTTCCATTCTTCCACCATCGCAACCGGGATTATCACAAACAAGATGAAACTCACCTGTCTCTTTATCGTATTCCACCTTAGAGGTGGGGAGTAGTTTCAAGTTTCGTGAAGTGTTGCACTTATGGCAAATTCTCCTCCATTTTATTCTCTCGTCAATCACTTGCTCGGGAACATCAATAAGAGCAAAGAAATCCGCATCGTCACGATATCCGATAAGATCCCTAAAGAAAAGTGAATAGGATATCTGATCCATGTCCCTCGGAAAACCATCAATAAAAATAACTTTTCTTCCCCTTTTTGCGATCTCCCTTTTTACTAAAGTAAGAATAAGGTCTGTGGGAAGAAGCTTTGAGGTGCTCCTTCCTTTGAGAATATCTTTTATTTCTTCCAGAGAGTGCCACCCTCTATAATTTTCTTCCAAAAAATCAAAAAGTTCTTCACTCTTTTTCTCGTCTTCAAGCTCTTTATCAAGGTCCCTGATCATATCTCCTATGGAAAAATGATCTATCTTTTCGGGATCTATCACTTCAGAGAACATCTTGGAGTATGTACCTTTTCCGGCACTTTTCTTTCCCAGAAGATATATAATAAAGGCGCTTTGATCGAGAAAACTCCTTATTTTCTCTATTTCGTTTCCCGCTTTGAATGAAAAATATTCCTCTCTTCCTTTGGGATCGGAAAGATCGAACTTTCGGTCGTTATCCATTTTTGTCTTAAAGATGGGAAATTCCAGATCCTTCATTTTGCACATGAGTCTGTTCTTATATGATCACCTTCCTCAATTTCAAACAGACCTCCTAAAATTCATAAATTAATTATTGTTTTCTTCAATGGTCCTTTTCACGATCTCCAAAGCTTCTTCAGGCGTATCAACCAAATGAAATATCTCCAAATTCTCCTCTTTTATTGTTTTATACTTATAACAAAGATCATTTCTTATCCACTCAAAAAGAGGTTCCCAATAATCTCTTCCCACCGCCACCACGGCAACCTTTTTGGGAATCTTTTTTGTTTGAACAAGAGTAATTATTTCAAAGAATTCGTCAAGGGTTCCAAATCCTCCGGGAAAAAATATATACCCCGAGGAAGAAAAAGAGAGCATGACCTTACGAGTAAAGAAATAATAGAATCCTATGGAGTGCTTCAAATATTTATTGGCTCTTTCTCCTGTTTCTATTTGAATGTTTATACCCACCGAATCTCCGTCTTTTTCGTGCGCTCCTCTGTTTGCCGCTTCCATTATTCCCGGCCCCCCTCCTGTGATCACAGCAAAATCATTCCTAGCAAGCATCTGCCCCAAAAGCCTCGCTTTTTCATAGTTCTCATTATTCTCACTGAAAGAACTGGAACCGAATATGGTTACCGATTTCTTAAAATCCGTAACGAATTGAAAACCTTCCACGAATTCGGCCATGATCCGAAAGATCCTCCATTGGAAGGTTTCCCGAAAATCCTCTTTTGTTGGAGGAAGTTCCGCGTCGGGAAGTTGCGATAGATCGAACTCTTCGTTGTTATTCATTTTTTTCTATCTTTATCTTTTAAATTCCTGGGATAATTATATAAAAAAAACGTTAAACTACAAATCTCACTTTTTTACATTTCCTTTTTGAAGATTATATCACCTTCTTTGTCAGTTCTCCTCACTTCCACCCCAAATGACTTGAGTCTCCTGATAACATCTCTGTGCGGATGCCCATAAGGATTATCCTTTCCTACCATTATCACCGCTTCACTGGGAGAAGTTTCAAGAAGAAACTTCTCCGAAGTAGAGGTGTTAGATCCGTGGTGCCCCACTTTTAGAATATCGGTATCAAGATCGCATTCTTGGTTGCAACTATCCAATATCTCTCCTTCCTGTTTCTTGTATGCATCTCCTGTAAAAAGAAAACTGTAGCTATCATCAAAAACAAAACGAGAAACCACAGAAGCTTCGTTCAAATCACTCACTTTCTTTCCTTTCAATTCTTCTTCAGGATACAAGATATCGAGATAAAAGTTATTTCCAGATATTCTTTTTCCCGCCATGGCCTTCTTATACCCCTCCTTTTTCAACAACTTCTTCCATTTTCTTGAAACCCTTTCTTCCCCCGTCACTCCGGTACAAATTATCTCCTCAACATCATAATATTCTATTACTCCAAAAAGACCGGAAACATGGTCATAATGCGGATGGGTTAAGATAACAAGGTCTATATGTTTATACAAAAAAGGAATCTCATCTTCCAGCTTTTCCAAGATCTTTTCCCCCGGACCGCCATCGATCAAAATATGATGATTCTGAGGCGTTCTGATAAGTATGGCATCCCCTTGCCCCACATCAAAGAAAATAACCCTGAATTCATTTTCGTTTAGGAATAAAAGAAAATTCCAAGAAAAAAGATTTAAGACAAAAAGGATCAATGTCGCCAACCCCAAAACGAGCTCTTTTTTCATAGAATGCCGAAACCGCCTCTCAGGGCAGCCTTATTTAAGAAAGGATTAATTCGCCTTTCCCAGTATTTTGAATATCTTTTTTTTGCAAAAAGGACAGGTGCCGGTAAGAGCTCTTTTTTTTGTGTCCCCCTTTCCTCTTATTTCTACCTCTTCCTCGTTCTCCATCTCCCTCTTTTCTCTACACTTTACGCAATAACCTTCACTCATAAAAATAATAAAAATTTGTCGTCGTTATTTTTGCGATGACCTTTGAAAGCTTAAAGATTATACAAAAAAGAAGAAGGTCTTTCAACCTACATCGCTCCCTCTTTTCGTAATTTTTTTATTTTTTCTTTCATCCCCTCGTTATAACCTCCGATGGATCCGTCCGCTCTTATAACCCTGTGACAGGGAATAGAGGTATCCTTATTGTTGCTCAATATTTTTCCCACCGCCCTGCAAGCCCTGCGATTTCCCGCTCTTTTGGCAACCTCTTTATAGCTGAAAGTAACACCCGGGGGAATTCTTTTGACCACTTCATGAACCTTTTTTTTGAATTTTTTATTATTCATAGAAATCGTGGTCTGATGATTTCTCTCTCGGAATTCTCAATCACCTCCCTTATGACGGAGTCCTTGTTTAAAATCCTTTCTTCTTCCGTTTTTGTGACATGTATTTCTCCTTTGGTTTCCGGGTTATGGGGCAGGAACCTGACGCAACAATCATCCTCAGGAAGGATGGATATATCATAAGTACCCAGGTTCTTTGCTTCTTCTATGATCTCTTCTTTATCATAACCCAAAAGAGGACGAAAAATGGGAATATCAGCAGCATCATCGGTCACCCTTATATTCTCCATTGTTTGAGAGGCGACCTGCCCCAAGCTTTCACCGGTCACCAATGCTCCCGCACCTTCTTTTTTAGCAATCTCGCAGGCAATGCTCACCATGATCCTACGATATAAAAGCACTCTTAAGCTTTCCTTTGCTCCAAGAACTATCTCTTTTTGCAATTCATCAAAAGGAATGAGGTAAAGCGTTGTTTCTCCTTGATAAGAAGAAAGCTTGCTCGTAATGCTCTTTGCCTTATCAATTGATTCTTTGGAAGTAGTGGGATAAGCATGAAAATGAACGAATATATTTTTCACCCCTCTTTTTATTGTCCTAAAGGATGCGACAGGTGAGTCTATACCTCCCGATAAAAGAGATACCGCCTTTCCGCCTGTTCCCACGGGAAGGCCTCCAACTCCTTTCATCTTTTCAACATAAATATAAGTAACCTTCGGATGTATCTCTACCCAGCAAGTAATATCAGGGTTAGAAAGATCCACTCTCTTCCCCGTTTCTTTGTTTATTACTTCTCCCAGTTTGCAGGCAATCTCATAAGAAGAAAGTTCAAAGGATTTGTCCGACCTCTTCACCGTAACCCTGAAACTCTCAAAGTTTCTTTCTTTCAAAAGAGTTACTGCTCTTTTTTCCATATCTTCAATAGAAGAATTAACAACTTCCGCAAAAAAGAAATAAACAATTCCGGGGATCCTTTCAAGAATTTCTTTTAGATCCTTTCTGTTGCTTGACACCACCACTCTTCCTCGCGGAGCGGAAACGTCCGAATCGGGCAGTAACTCCCTGATGTTTGATACCAGCTGTCTTTCAAAGAACCGGCGGTTCTTTCCTTTCAGCCCTATTTCACCGTAATGGCAAATTGCGCAAATATTACTTTGCATAAGATCATTGTTCGTTTAATTCCTTTAATATGGCATCTTTATCAAGTTTGTATATATCGGCCACCTCTCCTATCTTTAACTGATCCGCCTCGCTGGAGAACATCGCACAAGAAAGGCAGGGAACTCCATACCTTTCCAGAATCTCCCTCCCTTTTTCTGTTCTTATTATTTCCGATAATTTACTATTTTCATTGAACATAGTTTTTATCTCAATTTTATTATGAGTTAAGATCATTTTATCACTCCTCCTCCTATAAGCTCTTCCCCTTTGTAAAATACCGCTGATTGACCGGTTGCTACGGCTCTTTGCGGTTTTAGAAATGTCACTTTTTCTTCTTCAACAATTGCCTTGGAAGCCTGGGTGTTATATCTTATTTTCACCTCTGCCTCAAAAGGAAATCTTTCTCTTCTAATAAAGTTACCATCTTTAAAGAAAAGTTCTTTTTTGCAAATATCTTTTTCATCTTTTGTAACCACCAATTGATTATTTTTAAGGTCCTTGAAGAGGACATAATATGGCCCGCCGGAAAGCCCAAGACCCTTTCTTTGGCCAATAGTATAATGAAAAAGACCATTATGCCTTCCCAAAAAACTCCCCTCTTTATCAAAAATATCACCCGACTCCCCTCCGAGATTATTTTTTAAGAATCTTTTCATGCTCCCATCCACAAAGCACACTTCTTGAGATTCTCTTACATTTGCGACAGGAAGATCGTGTCTTCTCGCTATATTCCTTACTTCTTCTTTTTTGAGCTCTCCCAAGGGAAATAAAATGGAAGGAAGCCATTCTTTTTTAATATTCCAAAGAAAATAAGATTGATCCTTTTTTTTGTCCGCTCCTTTCAATAAACGCACATCATCGCCGGATTCATCTTTACGTACATAATGGCCCGTAGCAATATAATCGGAGTCAAAGGAAATAAGTTTTTCCACTAGGGTCCTGAACTTCACTTCCTTGTTACAGACCACACAAGGATTGGGAGTTTCCCCTTTTTTGTAGGATTCCAAAAAATAATTTACAACTCTTTCTTTGAATTCCCTTTTCACATTCAATACGTAAAAAGGAATATTAAGTCTCCTGCAAACATCCCTCGCTCTCTCTTGAGCCTGAGAATTGCAACACGCTCCTTCTTCCCAGAATTCCAAGAAGATCCCTGTTACCGAATAACCTTTCTCTTTGAGTATCACGGAAGCCGCAGAGGAATCTACTCCCCCCGAAAGACCCACTAACACTCTCTTTTTATTTGCCCTCTTTTCCGTAATCATCAATAGCTTCCTTAAGTCCTTTTATGGCTAAAGAGGCGCAATGCACTTTAAGCGCCGGTAGCTTTTTTAGCTTTTCCACCATCTCCTTCTCGGTGAGAGAAAGTGCTTCTTTAACATGCTTACCCTTGACCATTTCACATACAACATCAGAAGTAGCGATTGCAGCCGCACAGCCCCAGGTCTGGAAGGATGCCTTCTTTATTATTCCCTCTTCTACTTTTATATAAACCGTCATCTCATCTCCGCAACGAGGATTACCCACTTTACCCACTCCGTTTGCATCCTTCATCTCTCCAAAGTGCTCGGGGTTCAAAAATCTCTTCATTGTTTCCTCTGAATAATATCCTTTGTTTTTCATTTTCCCGAGATCATTCTTAATTTATTAACTATAGAAGGCAATTTTTCTATGAAAAAATCAACCTCCTCTTTGGTTGTAAAGCGTCCCAAGGAGACTCTTATGGACCCGTGCGCCTCTTCATGAGAAAGCCCCAGTGAAAGAAGTACATGAGAGGGGGATAACGAATTAGAGGCACATGCCGAACCGGTCGATACGGCCACTCCCTCTCTATCCAAGGCGATCATTATACTTTCCCCTTCTGCTCCTTTGAAAGTAAAATTAATGTTATTGGGAAGCCTATCTTTCATGCTTCCGTTCACTTTGGCATCGGGTAACTCGCTTAAAACTCCTCTTACAATCCTGTCCCTCAACTCCTCGGTCCTTTCATTGTCATTCTTATCCAGGACCTCTATAGCAGCGGCCAATCCGGCTATCGCATAAACATTCTCTGTTCCGGGCCTCAATCCTTTTTCTTGAGAAGCACCATAAATAATGGGAGAAACATCAACGCCCTCTTTAATGAAAAGTGCCGCTGCTCCCTTTGGTCCGTACATCTTGTGCCCGCTTATCGTCAAAAGGTCAACTCCCAAACTTTGTACATCGCAAGATAGGTAATTCGCTGCTTGTACGGCATCTGTGTGGAAAATTATTTTTTCTTTTCTTTTTTTGTTCTCCTCCCTGATGATCTCACTTATCTCTTTTAAGGGTTGTAACGTTCCTATCTCACTGTTTGCATACCCTATGGAAACAAGGACTGTATTCTCTCTTATCAATTCCTTCAATTTTTCTTTTTTAACAATTCCATCACTCGAAACAGGAAGATGGTCAAAGCTCGCCCCGCTTCTTTTTATCGGCTCCAGTACCGCCTTATGTTCAATAGGAGAGGCGATAACATGAGGATCATTTCTTTTTTTTAAAACCCCAAACACTGCCAAATTATTGGCCTCTGTTGCAGAAGAAAGAAAATAAACCTCTTTTCTTTTACAATTAAGAAAATCAGCGACCACTTCCCTCGAATGGTCCATGGCAAAAAGAGCTTCTTGCCCGAACGAATGAAGGGATGAGGGGTTCCCGAACTTATCCTCCGAGAAGACTTCTATCTTCCGGGAAACCTCCTTATCAACAGGAGTAGTTGCCGCATAATCAAGATATATTTTTTTCATTTTTAATCCAATAAATCTGATAATTTTATAGAAGAAAGTGCGTTCTTTATTTTTTCATCTATCTTTTTCCAAGCTTTGGCAGCTTTGCACTTTTTGTTGCGTGAACAACCGCTTGTCACACAATCAGCAACAGAGACATCTTCTCCGACAGCGTTGAATATGTCTTCCAATGTTACATTGCTGGAATTCTTTTTTAAGAAATAACCCCCTTTAGTTCCTCTTTTGGATTCCACAAGACCGCTCTCCTCAAGCTTAGAAAAAATCTTTTCCAAATAATGAACAGAAATACCTTCCTTTTTTGCAATATAACTCAAAGGTCTTGACTCTTCTTTCTTTCCAAGCAATATCATTGCACGTAGAGCATATTGGGTCTTCTTGGTGGTTCTCATATAATTATCACTGAATTCCTCCTTTTATGGTCGGGATTGAGTATAACAAAATTTTCGTATTTTACAAGAGAAGCTTTTTTGGTAGAATATAAAAGCTTTTAAAGCCGAGGTGGTGGAACTGGTATACACGCGGCACTCAAAATGCCGTGGGCCCAAGCCCGTGCGGGTTCGAATCCCGCCCTCGGCACCAAACGAAAACCCGGCAAAAAACCGGGTTTTAAAGTGGATTACGAGCAACCCCCCGAACACAGCATATGGTATATCTCTTCGTGCACCTGTATTATTTTTTTTCTGTGCTGCTCTCTCACCGGAGCATCAACATACCTCATCTCCTTTGTAAGTTTGTCGATGATCCTCAGGCAGAGAGTGAGGTCCGCCATCTTTATCCCTCCTATTTCAAAATTTTTGCGGCAATTATAAAATTATTCCCCTTGCTGTCAATCCCCCTTTTCTTTTTCTTTTTTAATGGCTCTTGCCATGCCCTCTATGATCATTCCGCCCAAAATACCCAGAAGCATCCCGGAAAGTACGTCAAGGGGCCAATGAATGCCTGTGACCACCCTGGAAAAACCCGAAATGAAAGAAAGTACATAAAACAATACTCCCCATTTCTCATTATGAGAAAACACTATGGTGGATAGTGCGAACAAGAAAGCCATATGCCCTGAAGGATAAGAGAGACTTTCCTTGAAAGGGAGAATGAGGTTGATCTCTTCAAATATTTGATAAGGCCTCTCTCTGGGGAATATATGACGAATTGGTTCTACCAAAGCATACCTTGCAAAGAATCCTGCAAAAAGAGCTTCTCCTGCAAACCACCCATGTTTCTTCATATTCCTTAAAAGAAGATATAAGAACGGAAGAGCAAGGAGATAAGGAAGTATGTCCGCCAGAAAAAAGAAGAAGAAATCTAGATAGAAATATCTTCCCGTTAGCTCATTCAATAAAAACAATGCATTTTTATCTATTATCATTTTCCAATAATCTTAGGTTGTTTGCCAAATGATAGACCGTCAAAGGTCCCACCCCTCCGGGAACAGGTGAAAAAAGTGACGGTTTATCCTTTAGAGAATCCGCATCAACATCTCCTTTTAATTCTCCCGAGCTACTGCTTGTGCCCGCATCAATGACCGTTGATCCTTCTTTCACCATATCACCCCTTATGAGCCCCGGTTTTCCCGCTCCGGAAACCAGAATATCTGCTTCTCTTGTGAATAACTTAAGATTTTTCGTGTATCTATTAACAACAGTAACGGTAGCCTCTTCTTTTATGAAATGAATTGCCAAAGGTTTTCCGACCAGCGCTCCTCCTCCGATAAGTACCACATTCTTTCCCTTACACTCTACTTTATACTCTTCAAGAAGAGTGCTTACCGCACCCACCACGGGAGGGGTGGTCTTTGCGGTCCCTGTGTAAAACTCACCGCAAGAAACGGAAGAAAGAAGGTCAACATCCTTTTCTTTCTTGATAGAATCAAGTACTTCACGAGTTTGAAGGCTTTCCGGCAAAGGAAGTTGCACAATGATCCCATTCTCTTTCAAAGAACGGACTTCCTCTTTTAACCTCTTCTCTTGTATGTCTTTCTTATAATTATAGACAGAAACAACAACACCTCTTTTTGAAAGCTCCTTCTCCTTTTTTCCTACATAAACAGAAGACACTGGATCCTTTCCCACGCAAACCACCGCCAAAGAAAGAGGGTTCACCCTTTCTTTCATTTTCTCTTCAAGTTCCGAAAACTTTTCTCGTGCTATCTTTTTACCATCCATTATCATCATGATTTTTGATCATTAAGCTGGAAACTTTTCGCAGATACTCTTTACTCTGCTTCTGATATCCGCAATTTTTTTCTCACCAGGTTCCTTGATCACCTCATCTATAAGAGTTGCCACTTCCTTCATTTGCTCTTCCTTCATTCCTCTGGTAGTAAGAGCGGGAGTCCCTAGTCTTATGCCCGAAGAGGTGGCAGGAGGAAGAGGGTCGAACGGAATAGCATTTTTATTGACAATAATACCCGCTTTTTCGAGAAACTCTTGAGCTTTTTTTCCTGTAGTATCCTTGCTTTTTAGATCAAGAAGCATGAGATGGTTGTCGGTTCCTCCCGAAACAACCTTAAAACCTTTTTCCGACAGCTCCTCGGAAAGCATTCTTGCATTCCTTGCCACTTGGCTTCCATACTCCTTAAAAGAATCACTCATTGCTTCTTTCAAGCAAACCGCTATTGCCGCTATTTGATGTTGGTGTGGCCCTCCCTGAAGTCCCGGGAACACCGCTTTGTTTATTTTTTCAGGCAGATCGCTGTCTTTTTTCATTCCTGATTCGGTCACCATTATTAGAGCACCTCTTGGTCCGCGAAGCGTTTTATGAGTGGTAGTGGTAATGATATGAGCGTGATCTGTCGGACTCGGATGCTCTCCCGCAACTATCAATCCCGAAATGTGAGAGACATCTGCACAAAGATAAGCGCCCACTTCATCGGCTATTTCTCTGAATCTCTCAAAGTCCAAAACACGAGGGTAAGAAGTTGTCCCCGCAAATATCAATTTCGGCCTTTCTCTCATGGCAATCTCCCTCACTTCCTCATAATCTATGAGAGAATCTTCTTCGCTTACCCCGTAGAATACAGAGTCATAATATGTTCCTGAAAAATTGACCTTCCATCCGTGAGTAAGGTGTCCACCCGCATTGAGATGCATTCCCATCACCTTTTCTCCGGGAGAAAGGGTGGCAAAATAAACTGCCATGTTGGCGGGAGATCCGGAGTAACCCTGAACATTGCAGAATGGAACCCCAAAAAGTTCTTTTGCTCTTTCCATGCAAAGATTCTCCATCTCATCCACATGTTCGTTCCCCCCGTAATACCTCTTTCCGGGGTACCCTTCGGCATATTTATCATTGAAGATACTTGAAAGCGCTTCAAGAACAGCAGGAGAAGTGTGATTCTCGGAGGGTATCATTTCAAGGGTAGTTCTCTTTCTTTCCTCCTCTCTTTTTATTATCTCGTAAACCTCATTGTCATTTTTTCTTATATTGTTGTGTTCCATTTTTTGAGTTATTCATTATTTATATTTTCCAAGGCAAGTTTCACAGCTCCTTTTACAGGGTCTTCTTCAAGTTTCATTGTTCGAGCATTCGCCTCCTTTTTTGAGAACTCTTTTTCAAAAGAAGAAAGAAGGATCTTTGAATTGAACATACTTCCCGATAAGACCACGGGGTATTTCCCTTCAAGCTCCAGTTTATCCACTACCACGCTTAAGGCGAGCGAAAGCTCTTTTCCCGCTTGTCGGAGTATTTCAATGGCGATCTCATCACCTTTTTTTGCCGCTTCACTTACAATAATGGACAAACGGGGAATACTTTCCAAGAAATTATCGTAAACCTTTTTGTTCAATTCCTCGGGACCATTTACTCCCCATCTCTCCCGAAGAACATCTTCCATCTCGGTCCTCTTAGATCTCCCGTCAAAACTTTTCTGCAATTTTCGATAACCTTCTATTCCTACATAAAATCCGGACCCCTCGTCTCCAAGATATCCCCATCCACTGACCTTCTCTTCTCTTCCATTATTGAAACCGAAGGCTACTGCTCCCGTGCCGCAAATGATCCCGGCTCCATTCTTTTTATTGGTTCCCGCACGAAAAGCGGCCATTTGATCACTCCCAATAATAACTCTTTCACCAACCTTCTCTTCTTCCATTCTCGCTCTTAGTTCTTCTTTTTGGTCCTTCAATTCCTCTTTGATCGCTGCAAGAGCAACATAAATACAGGCGACTCTCTCCTTCCTGTCTTTCTTCAACCCTCTTATCAGGTCGATAACAACATTGGCCGCTTCCTCGGTCCCCACATTCCTTATATTGGAAGACCCGCCTTTCTTCACGGAAACAACATCACCATTCTCATTTGCAAGAACCGCTGTAGTTTTTGTTCCACCTCCGTCTATTCCAATAACATACATGGTCGAAGATAAAATAAGTAACTAAAACTATAACAACTTCTCTCCTTCCCCAACATCTTTTTTCACCATCATGTGGGGACCCACTATCGCTCCTGTTCCTATTACAACTCCCGGCATGAGGGAGGCATTGATACCCACGGAAACTCCGTCTCCCATAATGACCCCCAGTTTTTTTCTGCCGGTATTAACCTTTTTTTCTTTCACATTCACATTTATCATTTTCTTGTCAAAACGAAGATTTGCCGCAATAACCCCTCCTCCTATGTTGCAATTATTACCAATAACGGAATCTCCTATGTAATTAAGGTGGGAAAGGAAGACCTCATCACCTATGATGGAATTTTTCACCTCAACCCCATGACCTATTTTGGAATCGTTTCCGACGACCGTTCTTCCACGAATAAAAGCATTGGGACCGACAATAGTACCGGATTTGATATAGACGGGTCCCTCAATGCAAGTACCCGATTTTATCGTAGCTCCCTTCTCCACTCTCACTTTTCCTTTAATGGAGCAATTACTCTCAACTTTCCCCTTAATATCTCTTTTTAATTCGTCAAGAAGAGTTTCGTTAGCATCCAAAAGATGCCAAGGATAGGTAATGGGATGCCAATTCTTTGCCTTGGCAAAATAAAGTTTATTACCGTCCTCTATGGAGAACCTTAAGAAATCTACTATTTCATATTCTCCTCGAGAAGACTTCTCTATCTCTTTTTCAAGCAATTCTTTACTTAAATGGTAGCAACCCACATTTATCAGGTTACTAACAGGTTCCGGAGGTTTTTCAACTATCTCTTTGACCTTTTTACCTTCTACCGATATTTGCCCATAACCCGTAGGATCATCTATTTCCTTGACCAAAATGGAAGGATTATTCTTCAAGACCTTTTTTATGTCCTCCTTAAGATAAAGATCATCTCCGTTCAGCACTAAGAATTTTTCCTCCAAAAAGGGGAGCGCAACTTTTGCAGCATGCCCAGTACCAAGCTGCTTTTCTTGCTGAACATATGTTATCTTCATTCCGTCATATTTCTCTCCAATGGTCTCCTTTACGACCTCTTCTTTGTATCCCACTACTATCACCACCTCTTCCACCAAGCCCTTGAGTTCTTCCAGATTATGCTCCAAAACGGTCTTCCCCGCGACCGAAAGAGCAGGCTTGGGTTTGGTAAAGGTAAGCGGATTCATTCGTGTTCCCCATCCGGCCGCTAAAATAACTGCTTTGGTCATATTCTTACGATTAATTTTGACAATTTGTAAGGGTCATGTGCTATTCCGCCTTCTGAAAGAATTACATCAGCTCCCAGGAGCTTTTTATCTTCATTTTTCTTCGGCTTGACCACTTCCATCAATTCGGGGTGATCTTTTTTGTACTCCTCAACTCTTTCCTTTTCCGGAAACGCATCGTTATAGATCACCTTGTCCACTTTCCCTTCCAAGAGCTTCTCTATCTCCCTTGTAAAATCCTCCACATGAAAGCCATTGGTCTCTCCGTGTTTTGTCATCAGATTGCAAACATATATCACTTGCCCCTTAGCCTCTCTTATTGCGCTACTCATACCTTCGGCAAGAAGGATCTGAGCAAGAGTGGAATAAAGGTCACCGGGTCCAATGACCACCTTATCAGCTTCGCTTATAGCCTCTAAAGCTTTGGAGTAAGCTCTCGCCTTCGGTTTCAAGAACACTTCTTCTATTTTGAGATTTCCATCGTGCTTGCAAATATCTATGTTCGTTTCTCCTTCTATTATACTTCCATCTTCCAATTTCGCGCAAACCTTGGAATTATCCAAAGTAGCCGGTAATACCTGATGAGAAATGTTGAGTATCTTATTGAGTTCCTTGAATGCTTTTTCGAAATCATTGGTAGAAAGCTCCAAAGCAGCAATGAATAGATTGGCAAAATTGTGCCCTTTGAACTCCCCGGCTTCAAAACGATAGTTGAAAAGTTCCTCTATGACGGGAGAGGTATTAGCAAGTGTAATAAAAGCTCTTCTTATGTCACCCGGGGAAAGTATTCCGTAATCTTCACGAAGCCTGCCGGAAGAGCCTCCGGAGTCAAGCATAGCGCATATTACAGAGATCTCCACTTCCTCGTAGTTCTTTAATCCTTCAAGAAGCCCTTTTGGCATGGCATTACCTCCTCCAAGGCATGCTATTTTTTGCTTTTTTTTCATAGGAAAACTTATTTACTTTTTTCAAGTATTGCTCCTATATCCACTTCAGTCGTTTTTTCAAGTTTATCCTCAAGCACCTCTTTTTGCTCTTTATAGAAAACGCCCAGGGGAATATCCGCCTCATTGCTGTAATCCCACTCCTGAGCTTTCTCTCTTGCTTCCTTGAAAGAAGAGGGTATTTCCTTCATCTCATAAACTCTTTTTGCATATTCCGGAAAAGTATTGTACCAAGCAACACATGGCTGCAAAACTTCAATAAAGGAAAATCCTTTATGTTCAATACCCTCTTTGATGACCTCTTTTAGATGCCCCTGTTTGCCGACAAAAGATCTTGCCACAAAGGAAGCTTTGACAGAAAGCATCAGATCAACCGGGTTTAAAGGTCTTTCAGGGTGACCCTCGGGAGTAGAGCTTCCGGTAAAACCCTCCGGACTGGTAGAAGTGGGTTGCTTTACCGTAAGAGAAAAGACATGATTGTCATGCACTATGACAGTTATATTGGAATTCCTTTTTGCCGCATGAAGAAGATGGGATATCCCTTCGTTATAGACATCCCCGTCCCCGGCACAACATATTACTTGTAGATCATTATTTGCACTCTTTATTCCTGTAGCCACGGGGATCGTCCTTCCATGAAGAGCATAAAAACTGCTTACATTGATATAATCGGCCATCTTTCCGTGACATCCTATGCCGGTCACCAGTACTACTCTTTCTTTGCCCACTTCCGGCAAGACCTCCTTGAAGGCGTTTTGTATCCCGAAATTGCCACAACCCGGACACCAGGTGTTCTTGGTAGATAAGATCAAGTTCTCCATAAATAAGTTTATTATTTTATTACTTGATTTAAAGCACGAATGCCTACAACAAACTTTCTATTCTTTCCTTTAACTCCTCAATTGTGAACGGCCTTCCGTCATACTTCAATACTTGACCCTCAACTTCTGTCCCGTAACATCTAAGCATCTTCGCAAGTTGTCCGGTAGCATTGGTCTCAACACAAATTATCTTACTTGTTCCCGAAAGGACTTCTTTCATTTTCTTTTCGGGAAAAGGTTGTATTACAAGCGGCCAGACAATCTTAACTCCCATTCCTTTTGTAGCCTCCATTACAACCCCTTTTGTGGACCCCCAAAAAACTATCGCCACATCACCCTCTCCACAAGTCCTTACCGTATCCGTTCGCTTCAACTCTTCTCTTAGGTTTTCATATTTTCGGAGACGCTTCTCGTGCATCTCTTTCACTTTGTTCGCATCTTCTACCGCGATCCCCTTACTGTCGTGTTCATAACCCGTTGCCTTGACCATTGCTCTCCCTCCCGGAAAAGCCAAAGGGGAAATACTTTCACCCGCATAACGCTCGTAATCTTCTTTATCTTCCGTTACAACATCCTCTTTGAATACCTCGCTCTCTCCTTTGAATCCATATGTATTTTCCGATAATTCCTTGTCAAGGAGAACTATGGAAGGAAGTTGATACTTCCAGGAAATATTCAACGCTTTCCCCGTAAGCTCATATGCCTCATCGGCATCACCGGGAGCTACTATGAAGCGCATCATATCGCCATGCCCGGAACTTGAGGCAAAAAGAAGATCGGCTTGAGCTTGATAGGTAGGTACGCCTGTGGCAGGACCCATTCTCTGACTGAGTGCAACGCAAATCGGAATCTCTGCTTGAGCGGAAAAGCTTATTCCTTCCGTCATTAATGCAAAACCTCCTCCGGAGGTTCCCACCATTGTTCTCTTTCCCGCATAGGAAGAGCCAAGCCCCATATTTATTACCGCCAATTCGCTTTCCGGTTGAAAGGTCTTCACACCTTTTGTCTTGGAAAGAAAATTAAGAATCCCGGTAGAAGGGGTCATGGGATACGCAAAATAGCTCTCAAGCCCCGCATTAATGGCCCCGAGAGCTGCAGCTTCATTCCCCGCCAAAAGAGGAAGAGAATGAGAACCCCCTTCTTTCAATTCTCTCAATTTATCAACCTTTTCAAAGGCTGTTCTGGCGACCCTCATATTCTCCTCTGTTTTTACGGGAAGCTCTTTTTTTAGTGCTGCAGAAGCTTTTTCAAAGTCCATTCCCACAACCTTCATGAATAATGATACAAGGGCGGTATTCTTCATAAGATCTATTCCCTCAGCTTCTTTGATGATCTCGTTAAGAGAAACAGGAACAATATTAAGATCCGCTCGGGAAGGAAGATCTTCTTCCTTTATGGAATCAGAATCATAGATAAGCACCCCTTCTTCTTTCATTTTCCGGGAATGATTTTCAACCGCATCTTTATTGAGGGCAAGAAGAAAATCTATTTTATCGCTTATAGCATTGCATTCCTCTTTGGAAACGGAAATCTGGGAAAAATTATGTCCGCCGCGTATCACCGACTCATAGTCCTCATGAATGAACACTCTAAAGCCATAAGAATTGAATAATTTTCCGATAAGGTGACCTGCTTTCTTTGATCCTTGCCCGGCAGCACCGGCAATTATTATTTGAATATCTTTTTCTTTGTTTTCCATGATAAATATTTATTACTCTACAGTAACGACTTTACTTAAATTACGCGGCTTATCGGGGTCAAAGCCCTTGGAAACCGCCACATAATAAGCAAATAGTTGAAGTGGAACGACCGAGAGAAGAGGAGAAAGAGGTTCGGTTACCTCGGGGATGAGAATGGAGTCCTCTCCATATTCTTTTATCCCCTCATCTCCTTCTGTGCCGAGAATGATCACCGGTCCGCTCCGCGCCCTTATTTCCTCTATATTGGATACCATCTTTTCTCTCATGCTGTCGGAAAGGGCAATAGCAAAGGCGGGGAAAGATTCGTCAATAAGAGCTATGGCTCCGTGCTTCATTTCCGCTGCGGAATACCCCTCGGCATGAATATAAGAAATCTCCTTTAGCTTAAGAGCTCCTTCGAGAGCTGTAGGAAAGTTATACCTTCTTCCCATGAAAAGAAAGTTCTCATACTCTCCGTACTTTTTGGCCACCTCTTTTATTTCATCCTTTTTCTCCAACACCTCTCGCACTTTACTCGGAAGAGACTCCAATTTCTCAAGAATCTCCCTCCCCTCATTCAAAGAAAGATTCCTTTGCCTTCCCAAAAAAACGGAAAAGAGGGTTAAAACAGCAAGCTGAGAAGTAAAGGCCTTGGTGGATGCCACCCCTATTTCGGGACCGGCATGATTATAGATTCCCGCATCCGTATATCTGGAAATAGAGGATCCTACCACATTAACGATACCAAGGCTCAAGGCCCCTTTGTTATTTACTTCCTCCAGCGCTTTGAGAGTATCCGCGGTTTCTCCGGATTGAGAGATGAACGCAAAGGCCTCTCTTCGTCCATAAGGTCTTTTCCGATATCGAAACTCAGAGGCGAGGTCCACTTCCGTGGGGATCCCGGCAATCTCTTCGATAAGGAATTTCCCTATCATGGAAGCATAATAAGAAGTTCCGCAAGCAAGAAGAGTCAACTTCTCAACTCCTTTGAGCTCTTCTCTCACTTGTTCGAGACCGCCCAACTTCACATCCCCATCTTCTTTTATGATTCTTCCCCTCAATGTGTTCTCTATTGTCTCGGGTTGCTCCATTATCTCCTTTATCATGAAGTGGGGATATCCCGACTTTTGTGCTTCCTTAATGTCCCAATCAATCCGCACCTCTTCTTTTTCCTTTTTCCTTTTCGCCATGTCGGTAACCTCCACTCCACCTCTCTTTATTACCGCAAGCTCGCCGTCCTCAAGAAAGATCATTTTTGAAGAATGCTCCACTATCGCCGCGGGATCGGAAGCAACAAAACCCCCTTCCTTGTTGGAAGAAACAATAACCGGGCTGGACATTCTTGCGGCAACTATTTTTTCCGGATCCTTTGTAGAAATAACAGCGATCCCGTAAGCTCCTCTGATGAGTTCCATCGTCTTGCGTACAGCATCCTCCAAGGATGACCCTTCTCCTTGAAACTTCTCCACGAGGTGAGCTATAGTTTCCGTGTCAGTCTCGGAAGAGAATTCGTGACCCTCTTTCTCTAACATCTCTTTTAATTCTTTATGGTTCTCAATTATTCCGTTATGTACCACAGCCACTTCTCTTTTGCAGTCAAATTGCGGGTGAGCGTTCTCTTTCGTGGGCTTCCCATGAGTGGCCCACCGCGAATGAAAGAGACAGGGAGTGCCCTCCGAATCCCTTTCTTTTAATTTTTCCCTTAATTCATTTACTTTTCCCGCCACTCTTTCCGAAGAGATTTTACCTTCCTCAATGATGGCCATTCCCGCGGAATCGTACCCCCTGTATTCCAATCTCTTCAAGGAGTTCATTCCAAGTTCCAAATTATCCTTGGGACCGATGTATCCTATAATACCGCACATAAGAAATTACTCTGTTACGAAATTTATCAACTTGTCCTTCACGAAAACCGTCTTTTTTACTTTCTTTTCTTTTATCCATTTCTCAACCTCCTTCTTTGCTCTCTCCTGTACATCCTCTTTATTTGTTCCGGACTCAACCTCCATTTGAGATCTCACTTTTCCATTTACTTGCACCACCAAAGTAACAAGAGTATCTTTGGCTTTTTCTTCTTTGAATTGAGGCCACTCGTTATAAAACACGGAAGGCTTGTTGCCGATCTTCCTCCAAAGCTCCTCACAAAAATGAGGGACAAAAGGAGAGAGAAGTTTTATGTAATCTTCAAATGCTTCTCTTTGAATACTTCTTCTTTCTTTCATTTCATTCCCCAAGCTCATCAATGCACTTATGGCAGTATTGAATTTGAAATTTTCTATATCATCGGTAACTTTTTTTATGGTCTTGTGAAGAGAATTTTCCATATGGTCATCCTTTTTGGTATCTCCTACTTTTTCAGAAAGAGTCCATACCTTGTCAAGAAATCTTCTCATTCCGTTCACTCCGTCCTCGCTCCAAGCGACATCATCTTCAAAACTTCCCAAGAACATCTCGTAAAGCCTTAATACATCGGCTCCGTATTTTTCAATCACCTCATCGGGAGAAATGACATTACCTTTGGACTTGGACATCTTTATTCCTCCTTCTCCCATAATAAGCCCTTGATTCTTGAGCTTTAAAAAGGGTTCTTTGGTAGGTACCGCTCCCACATCATACAAGAATTTGTGCCAAAATCTCGCATAAAGAAGGTGTAAAACCGCATGCTCCGCTCCTCCAACATAAATATCCACCGGCATCCATTCCTTGAATCTCTCCTTATAACGAGATATGGGAAATTCCAATGTTTCCGACTCTCCTTTCATGACATAAGCAAGATAATACCAGCACGAACCCGCCCACTGGGGCATAGTGTTCGTTTCTCTTTTTGCTTCATTTCCGCACTTCGGGCATACAGTAGAAAGCCATTCTTTTTGAAGAGCCAAGGGGGATTCTCCCGTTCCGGTGGGTTCGTATTTTTCAACTTCCGGCAGGGCAAGAGGAAGATCATCTTCTTGCATAGATATCCAACCGGGATTACGAAGTTCCCCGATATTGTACTGAAAACCTTCTATATCAAAAGTTGATCCTTGCGCGTCCTTATACTCCATTATATCCGACCTATACCTCTTTATTCTGTCACAGCACTCCTCGCAAAAAACAATGGGCATAGGCTCCCCCCAGTATCTTTGCCTGGAGAACACCCAGTCCCTCAATTTATAATTAACCGCTCTTCTTCCTTTTTTTTCTTCTTCAAGTCTGTCAACAACCTTCTCTCTCCCTTTTTGTGAATCCATGCCGGAGAACTCTCCCGAATTGACCATCTTACCCTCTCCCTCATAAGGAAGATCACCTCCTTTGACAACTTCTCTTATTTTCAATCCGTATTTGGCGGCCATTTGGTAATCCCTTTCATCGTGAGCGGGAACAGACATGATGCCGCCCTTTCCATAGAATCCAAGCACATAGTCGGCCACCCAAACAGGGACCCGTTCTCCGCTCAAGGGGTTGACCGCTACCAACCCCTTGATCTCCACTCCCTCCTTTTCTTTTGAGAGATCGGTTCTTTCAAGATCGGATTTATTCTTCGCTCTCTCCACGTAATCCTTTATCTCGTTAATATTCTCGATCTCTTCTCCTCTTTTTAGTACTTCTGCGACCAACGAATGTTCGGGAGATAACACCAAAAAAGTAGCCCCGAAGAGCGTATCGGGTCTGGTGGTGAAAACTTCTACGGAAGCACGAAAGTCGGGAACTGAGAACTCGATTATCGCTCCTTCCGACCTTCCTATCCAATTCCTTTGCATTTCTTTTATCGGTTCGGGCCACTCAAGTTCCTCCAGGTCGTCAAGCAATCTATCGGCATATTCGGTTATTCTTAACACCCATTGCCTTATGTTCTTTTTTTCTACCCCTGCGTCACATCTTTCGCAAAGACCGCTTACTACTTCTTCGTTAGCAAGACCGGTCTTGCAAGAAGGACACCAATTTATAGGAAGGGTGTCTTCGTATGCTAAACCCTCTTTGAACATCCGAAGAAAGATCCATTGGGTCCACTTGAAATATTCCGGATCAGTGGTATTTATCTCTCTGTCCCAATCGTAAGAAAGCCCCATTTTCCCAAGCTGCTCCTTGGAACGTTTAATATTCTCTTCAATTGCCTTTCTGGGATGAGTTCCTGTCTTTATGGCATGATTCTCCGCCGGTAATCCGAAAGCATCCCATCCCATGGGATGAAGGACATTATAGCTACGCATCCTTTTGTAGTGCGAAAGAACGTCGGTGGCAACATAACCTCTGGGGTGCCCCACATGAAGGCCTTCTCCCGAAGGGTAGGGGAACATGTCCAAGCAATAGAATTTAGGCTTTTCAGAGGTATTCTCTGTTTTGAATACTCCTTCTTTTTTCCAAAATTCTTGCCACTCCTTTTCGTTTATGTTCATTTTACGATCCATGGGAATCATTTTACTAATAAAGACGTTTTTTGTCTAATTCCGAAAAGTTTCTTTGCATTCTCCGTGGTAGTATTGGCCATGTCTCTCTTGGAAATCCCTTTTATTCGCGCAACCTCTTTTGCAATATACTCGATAAAAAGAGGTTCATTCCTTTTGATGTCGCTACGGGGAGAGAGAAAAGGACAATCGGTCTCAAGAAGCAGTCTCTCAAGAGGAATCTCCTTTATTGCTCCTTCAAGGTCCATTTTAAAAATTATTCCGTTCAGGCCAATATAAAAACCCAACTCGAGGTACTCCCGAGCATCCTTCTTTCCTCCCGTAAAGCAATGGATAACTCCACTCCCTCTTTCTTTGCCGCCAAGCTTCTCTTTTTTTTCTTTCAAGATCTCTGTGATCTCGTTGTGTGCCCTCCTGCAGTGCAAAATAAGAGGAACACCCAACTCATGTGCAAGATCGATCTGCTCTCTAAAAATCTCTTCTTGTTTTTTTATATTCTCTCCCTTTTTGTCAATTCCCGTCTCTCCCACCGCTAAAACTTCACGGGAAAAGATCTTTTTGTAATCTTCTCCGGAGAAATCAGCACTCTTCACGTAAAGAGGATGAAGACCGATAGATGCGTAAAACCCTTTGTGCTCTTTGGCCATCTTTACCACTTCTTTGCTTGACTCAAGATCCGTACCAACATTTAACACATGAACTCCTTTTTTCTTGCATCTTTCTGCGACCTCTTCTCTGTCGCTGTAAAAATCTTTGAAATTAAGATGGGCATGCGTGTCAAAAAACATATCATTGAGACCTTATGTTTTCTCTCGGCTATCCTTAAATATATAATTTTTATTGTAAATGAAAAACCCCACCTTGAAAAAGGTGGGTCTTTTTTTATTGCGCAAGAAGGAGGTTTCCCAATCTCTTAAGTGCCATGTACACCTCTATCTCTCCACTCGCACTGTCTCTGGGAAAACATCTGTCAGCCGCTCTTAACCAACGTACAAGGAGTCTTTTATTCTTTGCTCCGGAAGGGAACTCTCCCCAGGGTAGGTTCACGCAAGACTCGCAAAGCCTAAGTATCTCCAAATCGTTCTTTCCGGAAAGAACGGGAAGCCTAAAAGCGGCATACCCCGCAAGAACCTTGAAAAGCCCTTCTTTTTTCCATTTTTCACCTACCTTGACCACAAAAGGAGAAGAGGAAACCCTTTGAGGAACTCCTTTTTCAATGACCCGATGAGCAACGAAGTTGAATCCTTTAGTGCCATCCTTTCCTTTGAAAAAAACTATTTCGTGTGGAAAAGCTTCTCCTTCCGTTCTTACATTGAATGCCATCTTGAGCATTTCTTCCAGATCTTCCATTCCTTCTTCTTTTAAAATAAAGAACTTCAGGCGCAACATTATCCCTCCTTTTTATGTATTGACCCTTATCAAGGCCAATAAGAATATAACGAAATTCCGGAATTTGTCAACAAAAACCCCGAGGCAGGAACACCTCGGGGTTTAACTATTATGATCAGCGCTGTTTCAAAGCTTACTGGGTCACGCTTATACCTTCAACATTATCACCAATATCCTCACAAATAACCGGATCACCTGAGTCTACTCCCGCATCCTCACTTGCCGGCGCAACTGTGAGGGTGTTGCCATCCAACTTGATCGCATAACAAGAATCACCCTCTGCATCTCCTGCTTGAGGGTCTCGAGGGGCTGTAAAGCCATCAATTCCATCAGCTTCTCCTTCATCACACACTGAAGCATCTACCCACTCCCCATCAGTTAAACACTCCGGAAAAACACCGTCCTGATCCACAGTCTCGGCATAAATAACATTGACAATGGAATTCAGGTGAGACCACCTTGAAGCGTTCCTTGCCTGCTCAAACTGCCTTCCGGGATTAATGGCAATGATCACCGCCGCGGCCAGAATGGCAATAATACCGATAACAATCAAGAGTTCTATCAAAGTAAAACCTTTATCCTTTCTCATTGACATAAAAATACTTTTATTGATTAAAACCTTCCGACCTTTAAAAAGTCAACAACTTAACTGTAAACATTCTACAAAAATCACAAAAAAATGCAAACCTCTTGCTTTCCTTACTTTAATTATTACTCTCTCTGTTTTCTTTTATCCACCCCTTCTCCCCTTCCACTTTTACCTTGGTCCATTCTTCTTCCTCTTCAAGAATTTCATAAGCCTTGCCGGGTTTTGTATGAAAAAGCACTTCCGAGCCCTCATCCGGTTCCAGATACACCTCCATCTCTTCCTCAGAAGAGATCAAGAAAATCCCTTCTTTTTCCAAAACTCCCTCAAGCTGCAAAGCCGTTAACACTCTCATCTTCAAAGGATGCATCGCGGCAGGAACCGGAAGATAAGCAATATAATAAACAGCTGAGAACAAGAGTGCCAGTCCTGCAAGACCTATCAGAAAACCCGTTAAATATCTTAAGTATCTTTCGTTTATTGCCATTTTATTTCTTTTACGGTTATTTCTTAATAATAAACCTTTGAGGCATTTTGTCAATTTGCTTCCTCTTCTTCACCTTCTTCTTCCTTTATTTCTTCAAACTCCTTCATTTCCATGGTCTTTATTTCGCTCAAATTCTCTCCGTGCACCCATCCGGTGATATCCCTTATCTCAATTCTCGCCCATCCTCCTCTTTGGTCAATGATCCTGTAGGTCTCTCCCGGCTCCGCATATTCAACAACTTCCGATTCCGCTCCCGGTCCTTCATGCACGGGAGGAGCTTCTTCCAGGTCTTCTTTTATGATCGTTACATCTACCTCCTCGACAGTAGGATCCGTCACCAAAAGAACCCTATCTTTAAGAGGTTGCATAGCGGGAGGAACCGGTAGATATATAAGATAGTAAACGGCAAGTCCTAAAAGCACCACTCCGGCAATAGTAATGAACAAAGCCACGAACATCACTGATCGCTGAGTTTCTTGTTGCTCCTTTTTAGCTTGCGACTTCACTTCTTCAGGTAAAAGATTTATTCCGGAGTCTATGGGATCCTTCTTTAGCGATCTGAGGCCCAACCCGATAACATTCGCATAAAGCAGAGATTCTCTTCTGTCAAACATCCCGAGGTCGTTTATTCTTTTAAGGGAATCTCCTATTTTTACTTCCACACCCTCTATCTCTTCATTGAAGAAATCTGCAATCCCGGGCAAAAGGGAAGTACCTCCTGCCAAATATATTTCCTTTATATCCGTGTCAAACTCTTCTTTGTAGTAGCGTCTGGCATTTTCTATTTCTTCCACTATCTTTCTTCCATGTTCACTTAAGACTTCGTATGTCCTTCCATCCTTGTTGAAACCCTCTTCTCTTTTTATTCTCTCCGCTTCTTCCATGGGAACATCAAGCCCTTTGGCAACCTTCTTTGTAAAATAATTTCCCGCATAAGGTAAAGGAACGGAAAGTGCTAAGATCGCTTTTTCATTAAAGATGCTCAAAATAGTGTTTCTCGCCCCCATATCAAGCACCATCCTACTTCTTCCATCAGCCATGACATCTTCCGTTTCGCTTTTTCTCTCTTTTTTATTACCCTTTCCTTTCTTTACTCTTTTAAGGGGAAGAAGAGCCCTTCCTATGGCCTCTCCTTCCACCTCAAAGGCAACCGGATTAATATTGGTTGACTTGAAGAAGTGGATGTAGGCATCCGCAAAATCTTGCAGGGTTGCAACACAAACTACTTTTACCCCTTTTCCATTTGTGGGAACTTCCATGAAATCCCAATAAAAATCTTCTCCTTCAAAAGGCAAAGTGTTTTCAAGCTTCTCTCTTACCTTTAGATAAATGCTCTGTTTGCTGTCGAAATTAAAGGTTTGCACATAAACCTTTGACTCGGGAAGGCTCACTATCGCTTTGTGTTCCTTCTTTGTTGAGAACACCTTTTTCTCCTCCCCATGATGAGGAACATCCATGGGTTGAGGCTTAGTGTTCTCAAGTGTTCTCCTTAACACTCTTGAAAGTTCTTTTTGATCCAATATTTCCCCGTTGTGAACGATCCCTTCTTCCAATAACGACCTCCCGTAAGAGGAAACTGTTCCATCTTTATCAAGAAGAAGTACTTCAATGGAGTGATCACTGATATCCACTCCCACGAGAAGATATCTTGTAGCTGCAAAGAATTCCTTGAAAAAACGTGAACCCTTTAAGGATGCTTGCTTTCTTTTGAATCTCTCCTTTAAGGTTCCTTTTTTCTTTCTTCCCTCCTTATCGTCCCCTTCCATTCTTATCTCTTCCGGAATCCCGGTGGGTTCCTGCTGGGGTTCTTCCTCTTTCTTTTCCTGTACAGGTTCCTTTAAGGTGTCCTCTTCTTCTTGAGGAGGCTCTTGAGGTTCGGGTTCTTCTTGAGGAGGTTCTTGAGGAGCTTCGGGAGATTCTTCCGGCTGAGGCACCTCTTCCTTGGGAGGTTCTTGTTGAGGTTCTTCTTCCTTCTTTTCCTGTACAGGTTCCTTTAAGGTG